>Ga0207771_100105_pt1 | contig 61079 bp, 57 predicted proteins | sample A23M2SouthBayCA_2_FD_187731 | JGI IMG/M metagenome (GOLD analysis project Ga0207771, IMG submission 187731) | Aerobic enrichment media microbial communities from Eden Landing Ponds, California, USA - A23 M2 (2) (SPAdes) | ecosystem: Environmental > Aquatic > Marine > Unclassified | place... | reverse complement strand
TTGCGAGTGTTTCTCGCTCGTCTCTCGGTGGGTCGTGGTGCTGTCACAGGCACTCCCATCCCGAGGCGAGTCATTGCCTGCCGGTTTCAGCGGCACGCTCTCTCCCCACGGGTCAGCCCGTTGTGCAATGTTGATTGCGCCGTTTATACGGTGAGCAGGCGCAATACCACGGCCTTCAGGCCGTGGATACGCGCCGTCATGCTGGGAAACAGTCGCCGTCTGACCGCCTGTGCCGAGTTTCCCACGCGGGAGTTTAAGTGACAGGCTGACTTACAAAAGAGTAGGAATCGGTCGGAACGGAGCGGATTCCGAACCGTCCTGCGGAGGCGGCCTGTCCGCCCACGTAACGAGGCAGTATCCGAAAGAGCAGTCGGTGAACACACATTCCAGAAGAGTGTGTCCGTGCCGACTGCGCAACGCACGAACGACGATATCCCCGACTCTGCCGACGCCTGCTGGCGTCCCTGTGGCCAAAACAACACCGGGACGCCATATATGGTCGAGGATAGGGGTAACGGCCACTTGGCATGGCCAGCAGTCCACCAGTCCGATGCCGTGGGACTACCCGCGCCCCAAAAGGGCTGGGAGTCCGGTGATTGGACTACGAACCTGAAACTCCCACCGCTCGGGATTCCTGGGCCTTCAGGCGCAGGAGGATGTCAAACTCCCGATCGCGGATGAGTAAATTCCTCGCCCAGCCTCGAAAACCCGGATTGCGTTACGGAATCAGCGGTGTGACACCTTCAGCACGTAGCTTCGTGCGAAGATGCTCCCAGTCGTATCCTTTATCTTCGTAGAGTAGCTCACACTGTACACACGACAAGGGCTAAGTGGGCTGGCTCACACTGTACACATGATGAGTAGCGACAAGAAGCGCGTCCAATTTCGGGCGCCACACCGGCTCATCGACCGGACTGATGCCCTTGCTGACGTACTCGGAGAGGACCGGACTGATATCCTCCTGACGGCACTCCGGGAGTACCTCCAAGACGCCACTCACGACGACGCACTTCTCCAAGAAATCGCGGCCGCCTACTACGACGACGAAATCACCTTCGAGCAACTCAAAGCCCTCGTCGGCGCGGAGGAGGCAGCGAACCTCCGCGTGTTGAAACAGCAGCTGAACGAGGACTTCCTCGACGAGGTCGCCGACGCATAGATGTCGACGCTCGTCGCAGACGCCTCCGCGCTCGTCAGTCTCGGCGTCGTTGCTGACAACGACCCCGACCCACTTTCAATCTGTCTAGCTAGATATGATGTCATCATCCCGGCGGCAGTCATCGCAGAACTCGAAGAGATTGCCTCCTACGATGATATTCACGGCCGCGGAGCAACAACCGTCCTCGACCGAAGGGATTCCTTCGAAACACGGGCCGTCGATCTCGACGCCGAATTCCCACTCGATGATGGCGAGAACGCAGCTGTCACGCTCGCGAACGACCTCGATGCCGCGCTATTGCTCTGTGACGAATTTAACCACCTCGGCTTGATTCATGCGTCACTCGCCGACACTCGGCTCGTGACGACGCCAACGCTTTTGTCTGTATTCGTTCGAACCGAGCAGTTGTCAGCAACCACTGCTCGGAGGCTCCTTGAGGGGATTAGTGACGCTCGCAGCTGGGACGCGAACAGCTACGTGCAACGCGCTCGCTCGCTACTCGAGAAATCCTAAAAACCGCGTGGGACCGTCGTTCAGTCCCGCCCCAACCCGACGGGGTGGCCACCGCCCACCCCCCCCGCCTCGCGCGTTCTCGGCACGCCGATTCAGCACGCGCCACCCAGTAGTGGTTCGGGCTCGTGTCGATGTGTCAGAACTCGGTGTGTCCCAGCGTACGTTCGGGCGTGACTCCTCGGGTTGTGCGCGCTCCGGCCGGCAGTCCGTTCCTGCCGGGCCCGGGCTTTCGCGCTTCCGTTGCGTCTAGCGACGGACGGGACACGGTCACGGCGCCGGGTCGGGCCGAGTGCAGTCGCCCGATACCGGTCTCACCCGACAGCGGGCCTGCGAGCGCTCGGCCCGCAACCGGATTCGACCGGCGCCGGGACGACTGCATCTTCACCGGCCGTTGCGTCGGCGCTCCCTCAATGCGGTCGCGCCGACGGACGGCGGTTCAGACGTGGCCGCCTGCGCGGTCCGGGACGGGCTGCTCGCCGCTCGGGCAATTGCCCTCGTCCCGAGTGGCCTCCGGGCTGCCGCGGCGACCGGCGGTTCGCCGTGCTCACCCCCGGTCGCCCCGGGTCCGGGAGTTCCTCGGGAACGGCTGCGCTGCCGGCCGGGCGTGCGCTCGAACTCCGTCGCGACGGGCATCGCTGCCGCGGGCATGCCGTCCGCGGCCGGCGTGCCGCGCGAGGCGTTTCCGTTGCGTCTGGCGACGGACGGGACAGGCTCGCGCGGGTCCGACCCCGAACGGGTCCGGCGGGGCTCGCCCTCTGCTCCGTCGCTGTGGCCGTATGCGAGGCCGTTCACCACCGTATACCCCCCGGCCGTGCCGTCTCGTCGCCGCGGCGCTTCCGTTGCGTCTCCGACGGACGGGGCGTGCGGCGACGACCCGCGGTGACCGGCTGGGTATACGGCGGTGAGCGCGCGCTCACCTCGAGGTTCACCCCCGAACTCGTCTGTGTGGGATGGCCGTCGGTGCCGCGCCGCGCCGGACAGAGTCCGGCGTGAAGGCGCGGCGCGGGCACCTCGGGTGACGGCGTCAGTCGTTGACGTCGGAGCCGTGGCTGGTTGGGTCGATTCTGTGGAAACCCGCGAGTGAGGTCGCGGGTGTCGGACGCTCGAAGAGCGCCTTCGGTGCTAGAACACCAATGCAACGTAACAACCCAATTCGTGAAAAGGTCTCGGTCGAACAGGAATCAGAACAAGACGCGGTCGAAGACACCCCGGAGCTGCGCCCAACGGTGGAGTTGCAGACGCAAGCGAAGATCGATTCGGACGTTCGTGATGCGATTGCGACGACTGACGAACAGGCTCACCCACACGGGATGACGCTCGAAGCCCAAGAGAAGTGGGAAGCGCGAGAAGCCGAAAAGCGGCGGACTCGTGAACGTGAAGACCGCGCCCAGACAAGTCGGCGTGAGGAACTGTGTCGGGAGATGACGAAAGCGAAGCACTGTGGACAGTTCAGCGTGACAGATTTGCGTGAGCAGTTGGATGTCGAGACGCGGCGGGAAATCAAGAAGCAGGCTATTCGGTTGGACGGGAAGTGTCGCGGTGGTCTCGGTGTCGAAGCCATCGAACGAGAGTTGGCTGCCCGGGTCGAGAGCGGTCGGTCGATGCAGGATGCAGTGTTGGACATGGTCGAGGACGTGCAGGCGGCGCCGGGGGCGATCGTCGCGCTTGGAGAGTTGGAGCAGGTGGGTCGCAAGTGGGTCGATGTCCGCGGTCAAATCGCAGAATTGTGGGAACCCTCGCATCCCAGTATGCAGCAAGTCGGGCTCATCGAAGACGAGACAGGCCGTAGTAAGGTAACAGTTTGGCAGAAGGCGAATCAAACCATCATCGCCGAAGGCCAGACGGTGCGCATCAGGGATGCGGCGGTGAGCTGGTATCAAGGTCGAGCGTCGCTCGCACTCACCGGACGGTCGACAGTCAGCTTCCCCGAACGAGAGGCTTGGTGGTGAGCGCGTAGGCGGCTCTTTTCTTTTTGTTGTGACCTCCACCCACCAGCCACCGCCCCACCCTCCGCTCCGTGCTCGCTTCGCTGCGCGCGCAGCCACAACCTCGGCTGGTCGTATAGAACCCCCATCTTATCCGGCTACTATGGTGTGAGTCGGTTGCGGTTTATTTGCGCCTGAACGGGCGAGGCGCTTGTTTCAAGCAAGCGCCAGATTGTGATGGCATCAGAAAATAGCCCGTATCAGTGTGAAATCTGTGGAGCCGAATTCGAAACACCTCGCGGTAAAGGTAGTCATAAACAAGCTCATGGAACCAAGGTTTCACGTGAAGAGGCACAGAGAGCACTTCGAAAGCTTGCCGAAGAGTCTGGTCAGACGCCTACGGTGAGGATGATGAACAAACAAGGAGAGTATTCAGCTGGGTGTGTGAAATCTCGGTTGGGGTCGTGGGAGGAAGCACTCCGATCCATAGGATTGACACCAAATCTAAGGACGGACATCACAAAGGCGGATATCAAGGCCGATATTCGCTCGGTCGCTAACAAGCTCGGCCGTCCGCCGACGTCAGGAGAGCAACGCGAACATGGCGAGTTCGCTGTGAAACAGGCCCAGAACCGATTCGGAAGCTGGAACGAAGCCTTGCAGGCTGTTGGGTTTGAGCCTCATTTGAGGAAGCACATCCCTGAGGACGTGTTACTGGCTGAAATACATGAATTGGTGGACCGGTTGGGGAGAACGCCAACCGCCTCAGATATGAAAGAACACGGGCAATTCTCTCACCGTCCCTATTTTAGCCGATGGAACGGCTGGCAAGCCGCAGTCCGGGCAGCCGGTTATGAGCCAGTCGGTCGGCCATCAGGACCAGATAACCACAAGTGGAAGGAATCGCCGACTCATGAGTGGCGTGAATACGGACGCAACTGGGACGAGCAACGCGAGAAAGCACTGGAGCGAGATAACTACACCTGCCAAACGCCAGGTTGCAGTCAATCACAGTCGGAACATATCGATGAATTCGGTCGAGGACTTCATGTGCACCATATTCAGCCGCTTCATATGTTTGGCGACACTGCTGACCAGGTTGATTTTGAGGAAGCCAATCGGCTTGATAACCTCGTAACCGTCTGTGTTGAACATCATCACTTCTGGGAGCGGTTGTCTCCTCTGAGACCAGATCTCCGTCACCTTCGAGAGTAGTGCTATGAGTGCCGAGGCCAGCTTTCTATCCATACATTTCGGAAAAGAAGTAAACGAACGTCAGGGAATCTCGTCTACTATCCTCTGAGAGAGGACGCTCGTGAATTAGAGGCGAATAGAGTACACTCTGAGAGGTCACATAGGCCCCAATCAGATGTGGTGGATTCAGCATCATGCCACGCGAGTCACCAACGCTTAAGAATTGGCTCTCCATTCAATGTGGTAGATGGTTAACGGATTTAGTGAGAAGGTCGACTTCATCTGGTCTATTGCCGACCTCCTTCGTGGCGACTACAAGCAGTCAGAGTATCAGAAGGTAATTCTCCCACTCGGTCTGCTGTGGCTCTTCGTTGCTCATTCGTGTCTCACAGCAGACAATTTCGACTGGACATTCCTAGGTATTGTGGATAGTTCTGTATCATGTGTTGACCGTAGCAAAGTGAAGTGCTGAAACCGTCGTAAGAAATATCCGGGCTTCGTCTGACAGCCAAATCATGAAGACTCGTACCGAGACACTTGCGTCCCTTTATCAGGACGGCCTTTTTGACATTCCTTCGTACCAACGAAGCTACTCGTGGGAGAAGTCACAACTAGAAGACCTGATTGATGACCTTCGATACCTCCCCGAGGATTCAACACACTTCTTTGGGAATATAATCCTTGACGAGCAGGATGAGGAATACAGGACGGACAAGGGTCGAAGGTTCACCAAGTACGACGTAGTTGACGGTCAACAGCGCCTCACTACTGCACTCATACTTCTCCACGTCGCTACGAAGTTTGATGAGGTGGTGGGCGAAACTGTGTCGGAAGATAGTCTGATTTACCCTGTTGAGGAGCGACCTCGCCTGATGCCACAGGATCAAGATGAGGAGTTTTTCCGAGACAGCCTGTTCGGGGATTCAAATATTGAAACGAAGACGCCCTCACAGAATAGTCTTGAATTCGCGTACAAGTTCTTTGAGTCCTTATTCGAAGACCCCCCATCGGACATGTCCGTTCGAGAGATTGCAGAGCGGCTGCGTTATGATTGCAAAATTAATGTTGTAGAACTCGACGACAACTCGGAGGCAGCATCCATCTTTGAGAGTCTGAACGATCGCGGTAAGCCCCTCTCGTCGCTTGACAAGACCAAGAGCTTCTTGATGTATATGGATGATCGGTCGAGTAACCGGGGCGCACATGAAGCCAAAATTAAGCAACGGTTTGGCGGTATCTACCACGAACTATTTGTCCTGTCGAACGGCCACGAGCGAGTCAATGATTTCGATGAAGACAGCTTTCAGCGTTTCCATTGGGGTATCTACGATGGCTATGATTCAGACGAGTATTACAATAGCCTTGACACCCTCAAAAAACGCCTGCGGAACGATTACCGACAGGGCGACTACGAACAGGTCCAGTCTGAAATAGACGAATATACACAAGACCTCCGAGAAGCGTCATCTGCATTCGCAGCACTATTCCGACCATCGAAGTATTCTAACCCTGTACAGGAACCCTTGAAGCGCCTTCTCGAGTTGGGTCGAGTTGCCAACGTTCTCCCCGTACTGATAGCGGCACAGATGGAGTACGGCGACGATTCTGAGAAGATGGCCGAGATTATTGAAGCATGCGAAACGCTCGTATTCAGAGTGTATGCAATAGACGGACGCCGATCAGATACGGGACGTGGGAAACTGGTTCGTCTCGCCCACAGAATCCATATGGACGACGGATACGGGTACGAGGACGCTATTGAACGGCTTGATTCCATCACCAGAAACTATACCGCGAACGAGCGGTTCGCCCGCAAACTACGCGATCCAGAATTCTACGAATCTATTACTAGCCAAGATATCCGATATCTGCTGTACCATTACGGACAGAGTTTGGAAGCAGCTGTTGATGAGCACGTCAAACATAACCTCTCGCAAATCCGTTCCTCGGATTTCGAGGTGGAGCACATCCTTGCCCGAAAACTCGATGAGGAAGATATCCCCGTAGACTTACGCGAAGAATTCGCTGACTACGTCCACCGACTCGGGAACCTCACCACAGCGAGCGAATACTGGAACAAAACATACGGTAACCTCCCGTTTGAGGACAAAAAGGCCGCAAAAGGCGATAGAGAGAAAGCATACGAATCGTCTAGTCTCCGCGTTCAAAGGATTCTGTCCGAATATGATGAGTTCGGCAAAGGTGAAATCGAAAGACGAGAAGAGAATATAATTGAATTTGCGTTGAGTGAATGGAGTGTCGGAAAACCGGAAACTACCGGGTTAGAGCGGGTTGTTGAAGAAGAAAAACAGGAGGCAGGTGAGTGAGTGGGGGGTGTCGTACTAAAATTGGTCAATATGACATGGCTGCCCTAATTACGATGTGAAAGCAGAGCGGCCGGTGTCTGAACCTGACTGGACGAGTATTTTTGTCTAAGGACATCGATACGCCTCATTCTCAAAAATCCAAGAAAATTCTGAGTATCCGACTTAATTGAATGATTCGGACTAACCACGAGGCTAAGGCGGTGTTGTATCGTTGACAGCGTTCTCGAGTAGATTCAGAACTCGGCTATCGTACTGTTCGTCTACATGATTCACATTCCAAAGGCCCGATTCCCCAATTTCTCGACTCTGACTGTATCGACCGAGCCATCCGTCTTCTCGTGAGTCAATCGGTTGCTTGTCGAAGTTGCTGAGGAGAGCGATAACGTTCTGTTCGAGGTACGCTCGGTCGCTGTCAGCACTCGGTTCGTCGTCGAGATTGACCCAAAGGAACGGTTGTTCGCGGATGTAGGAACTCACTCGCCGTTCGAGAATGTATTCCTCGTCACGGACTTCCGACCGCTCACGCTCGATGCTCGACCAACGTTTGTCCCAGTCGGGATAGTCGTCGTGCAGGTCGTACTTCTCGATGATGGCCTCGCCGACGCGCTTGCGATACACGGAACCGCGGTGAGCGCCCCCGTGAGAATGGTTGGAACTCCCGCTGCCTGTTCCGTAGTGTTGTTTCAATCTATCCCAGAGCGACGTGCTGCTTCCCGCAGACACCGCATGTGTCCCGACGCGGGTAACGCGCAACTGGTCGGTCGACTCGTGCGTCTCACCAGGTTCAAGGAAGAAGTAGACGCCGCGGTCGGGCCAGTTCATGTACCCAGTGCAGTTCTTGAGTTTCCGTGTACCGCCGACTCGTTGCTCAAGGTCGTCGAGTAACCCATAGAAGCGGTCAAGGTCTTCCTGACGATTCATTCCTACTGGGTTCCTTTCCTTCGCACATTAAGAGTTTTTGACCTCTCGCTGTGACGACTTCAAGTAGAGTTACGAATGGACGTCCTCGTACTATCGGGATATTTCAAAATAAGCGGTCTTCCCTGGTCTTGATCGCGGGGCTGCTGGTGAACATCTTCGAGACGAGTTTGTATGCGAGGGTCAGGAGTTTCAATATAGTCTGTTTCTCTACACCACTATTGATGGCTTTTCCCTCAGGCCGGTTATGGAGTGATTTTATTGACTGAGCCAAGATAGTCCTATGTAGATGTCACCCCAGACGGTAAAATATCACAGGAAATATGGCCTCAAAGCAGTCTGTGATTTGACACCAACGGACCTCGAGGCCGGAAAAATAACTGGGATGTTGGATATTGAAATTCCACAGTCCGTTTCTGAATCCATCGTTTACGAAATTTCGGAATGTCGGGATATTATGCTGACACCTTTTGAGATCGAGACTGGCCCAGACGTCGGACCAAGCGAAATTAGAATAAAAGTTACTGGTCACAAACCGAAATTCGTTCTGGAGCCAGCTACCGATACTAATATTGATCTTCCAAAGTATTCGCTATTCCTGCCTCCGCTGGAAGTTCTTCCTTTCTATGAGGAGGTTCTTGAAGAAGAGTTATCGGATACGATGGTCGCTAATCTTATGGATGTTTACGATAATGGAGAGCCAGTTACGCTACATCAGTTCCGAGATGATGCAAAGACTTTTTTACGGTATGAGGAATTTCTCCAGCTTCAAAAAAAGATCGCAGAATTTAACAGTAGGATTCGCGACGATCTTGCCGAAACCCGGCATCGGCGGTTCAAGAACATGCCCCTTGGACAGAACGCAGGTGGACAATTTCTCGTCACAAACGTCCAAGAATTCCAGCAGCGATTAAAGGACTACGAACGCCAAGGATTAGACAAAGTTTTCGGAGAGATAGACCCCGCTAATGCCGTTGAGAAGATAATTGATAACGCTAGCTCTCGAAATGCCTATCTTGCTGATGTCTGCGGAGAACTTGATGTCGTTGAGGCATACGTGAGGAGCATCAGTCTTGGTCATTTCGTAAATGTCCTATCTCAAACTCTACTGGAATATGCTCCTACCGGTTCCGATGATATCACTGCAGATACAATCGATTGGCAGGACTCGATACAGCTGAACCCCCAGGAACTGGTAACGCGCCGATTTGAAGATGAATATATTGACCGAAATCAGGCAGAACTCCGAAATGCGGCCTATGAGTCTCGAGATATCGAGTTGTTCAAACAGTCGATTGCTGCCGCGGTTGACGACGATTCAGAGTCGTTCTATCATGCCGTGGCTGATCTTTTATACTGGTATACCGAAATCACATCTGCCATCCCACTCGCAATTCGGCCACGCATATACGGCGTAGCGGAAGGATTGTATCGGTCGTTCGACAACACTTACATGGCAGATGCTGCCTACTTCCGGAAAAGTCAGGAGGAAGGTATTTATCAACTACAGCAAGAGGATTACCGTGCGGCCGGAATGGCATTCTCCCAGGCGTATGACATCGCGACACGTAAGGACAAGGAGGCGGCGCCATTTGACGAGGTTGTTTCTTTTATGCAAATTGTCGAGACAAACATCCGTAAATACCGTGAAAAGGGCCAGTTTCTAGATGGGCTGAAAGAGGCGGAGGATGGACTCAAGGAACTTCGACAGGACTCGCTCGCGGTCATGGAAACATCTGACGAAGAAATGCTGTTAGAAGCTTGGAAAGACGACTTACTCGCCCAACACCAGCAACAGGATGGTCGGTTTGAGGAGGCAATTGAGACGACTGGAAAAGCAATAGGTGAATTCAGACAAACCGGTGCGGAAATGGAAGCTGAAACTGCACAGACTCGGCGTTTGCAATTGGAAGCAATCACCGCACAATTAGAGTTAGATTTCGAGACGGCGTCTGATATTCATGAGAAAGCAGCGGAGGAAATAGACGATACGAACCGGGATACGGCATACTTCCATGAGTGTCAGGCAACCGTATGCGATGCGAAACAGGCCCTGCTTGATGACCGTTTTGAGGACGCTGTAATTGAACTCCAGAAGGTCGCAGATGCTTCGGTCTCTTCATCAAATCTGCTAGTCTTGACCGAAACCTTTCAGCGGTACAATGAAGGAAACACCATTGACTCTGAAGCGTTACTGCGGCGGTTAAAGACCCGGGACCACTCGGGTTCAACTATCGGCCGACATATTTCATACAATGGAGAGTATGTCTCGGTGGCTATTTTACTCAGTACGGTGCAAACATTCCAGGAAACGAACATTCCTGCCGAATTACTGGATCAAATAATTCGTGCTGCGCTCAAAGACGCGATAAGCGGTGGTACAACAAGAGAGTGGCAGGAGATCTCAGAGTTGTCACAGATAGACACAGCGAACCTCTGGCGCCGATTGCTTCCCTCAGCGTTCACAGAAGTGCTGGAAGATGTCGACCAGATGTACCATCAGCCAGGTCAGAACTACGCTGCCCCGGCGATGGAACTGTTGGCCGCACTTGAGGGTTACCTCCGAGTGATGGCTGAATACTACGCACGACTTGAACACGATGATTGGCGGGCAGCTGTTGAGACACATAATAATAATATAAGTTTAGGAGATCTTGAGATGTTCTTCACGTCTGACCCAGCCACAGACCGTATTGATTCAGTTAATCTCCTAAATCAGAAACTAGCCGCAAAGCAATATTCCCAAGCCCAGGACACACTCAGCGACGTCCGAAACGACCTCGGCCATAACAATCGGAGCTTCATTGACGAAGAAACGTTCACCAAAATCCGAAATGATATCTACGAAATCATGCGGATGACTAGCAAAGATATCCCGGTTGTCGCAGAGATCATTGACGTTCGGGAGCGGACTGGTGTCCATTCGGCAAGTTTGGATTGGAGTCGACTCCCAAGACGGATCGATTTTCAGACCGCGGATCCCCTAAAGCAAGGTGATCTATTCTACCTCCCACCGGAGATGGATATAGAATCAGGATTCGCAGATGTTGATGAAAATAAGATCGTTCCCTGTACCAGCAAACCAGACGACTCAGGTACAGGTAGATGAAGTATGCAGTCCTACTGATCAGTATGGTGAAAACGAACCGTTGTCGACTCGATGCCTGAGCGGGGGAAATCAAGACTCAGTCGGACGATATCCGTGACATCGTGGACTCTGAGCTCGATACAATTTCCACAGAACTAAGCAAATCTACTGAATCATGGGCCACCGTAACCGATCGGTATGGCGGGAGTGTCCTGAGTGCGACGAGAAGCAGAAAGTGAAACAAGGCGGATGGGCGACCTGCCGAAACTGTGGAGAGAACTTTCATGCCTAACGTCGAATCAAACTACTAATGTCGGGCTACAACTACGGACCGTCCGAAAACGAACTCGTTCTAAATGTCACTTCGCAGCTACTGCAGGAGTTGGCTACACGGTATCCAGCAAGCACAGCACTTGCTCCGACCCGTCGGAAAGAGAATATTTTAGGTTACGATGTGGATGTACGCGAACTGCTGGGAGTAGTGTTTCAGTTCAAACGACCAAGTGAAATTCAAGCACGTACTCATCCGACACAGCTTCCGAAACCGACGAGTACAGCAACACCTGTCCGGTTTGAGGCCAACATCGAGAATGGATCACACTAATATCAGGGTTCAATCTTAGTGAGGCATTCTACGCAATCCCGCCCGTTCTCGATGGCGGTGATCTATATCAGGCGCTTAAGCAGACGGTATTTGTCGACGTCTATGGCGTACTTCCACAGACCAGCTTGCTGTATACTGTTCCAGATGGCTGTTCGTACTCAGGAGGACAAGTTCTGGTAGAGGGGAAAATCAAGGGCGGGTCCACCTACCAAGTCCCTCCTGCTTTCGTGTACTGCTTCGACGACATCAAAACAGGCCTCTCTTCAAACTGGCTAGGGTTGCAATTCTACGAGGCTGTTGAGCCAGACGGCCAGCTTGATCCAGAGCAGCCGCTTGAAGAACAGAGAAGAGCAACCGAGGAATTGTCCGAGTTCAAATCAAGGCTGGACTTTCTTTCAAGTAGAGACACCGAAGTAGACGAATATCGCGTGAGAGATGCCCTTCAAAATGCTACGTGGAGTTTGCAAGAGTTGTCAAATTCCGATTTCAGATCAGATACACTCGAACCTGTTCACGCCGAGTTAGCCGATACGCAGAACCTCTCGCTCACAGAGCGTTGGAAACGCATATTCCTCAGTGCAAATCGAAGCGGTCCCTATGACACTGATCACGTGGCTTCCGCTTGCGAGGATATTGAGGAAGTCGCAAAAGACCCCTTCGATGAGCTACGTGATGCTTTGATCTCGGAAACGGATACCCCTCCAGCAACCCAGCTCCTCCAGCGCGCCGATGCAGAGATGTGTATGCTTGCCGCGAGTAGTCGATTATGACCAAACGATATGACCTATTCTGAGAAAAATATTAGAGAAAACATTAGTCGGCACTGGGCCACAGTTGACAACTCCCATTGATGATCTTCGATAGATTTGGACGGGCATCGATACCCGAGATAAAAAGTCCTCAAGATAAATATACCCGCAAGAAATGGAAAAGCGACTCGACCCAGAAAAAGAAGACGAGGACTTGACCGAAAACCAGCAAGCCATTGTAGATACCGCTATAGAACATCCCGACTGGTCTTATTCTGATATTTCTGATGAAGTCGGTCTATCCGAAAGTTACGTGGGAGAAGTTCATCGGGAGTATGTTGAAGAGACGATTATCCCGGAAGACGTGGACTGGGATGATGTCGACGAGGATGTGTATGAAATGATCGTTGCAGGGCTCGAAGCCAGAGAGGATGTGGTGGATGTGGAACACAGATACGATCTGCCGCTAAGTCAGGGAGATTCGAAAGAGGTTGACGTTGCCGTCTGGACCGAATCCACCCGGGGAGAGGTTTTGACCATCATAGAATGCAAGTTCCACGAGGACACTATCGAACAAGAGGTCGTTTCTGAGGTCATCCGGAATGTCGGAAACTCAGCGGCAAATATGGCGTATATCATATCCAAGGGTGGTTTCCAGGAAGGCGGAATATCACAGGCTGAAGACGCCGGTATCGGACTTTTCACTCTAAAAAGATTGGAGGAAGGTGACGCGGATGGGTACATCCAGAATGTTGAACTGACAATCAACGTCGGAACTCCAGGCGTCAGAGTACGCGGAATCTCTGTTTCTCCAGTTGTTGACCCACCAGATATGTCACCCGGTGTTCACAGTATGGAAATCACGAATCATGAACTCATGGAGAAGCGAGTCTGGGAAACTGACTACACGATGACTGACAAGCATTTCAGCGATCTACTTGGAGACCTTTGTAGCTCGAGGAGTGTCGGAGTGTATCAAGAGTCTATTGATGACGTATTAATCAGTGTTGAGGGCATGTTCTGTGAAATAGACGCTCTCAGGTTTGAGTGTCTACCAGACAACGAATCTACCGCAATGGAGCAAACAATCGATCTGTTTGACGAGTACGATTTGGTGATGATCGATGAATTGGCTGACGAGGAAGACGACAGAGAGTTCTATTCGTTGGAGGAATCCCTGACTTACTTTGTAGATGAGGTCTCCAGCTGAATAGGATCAAGCGCGACGAAATGAAAGCCCGGTTCAATTCGACCGACGAGTATTTGCAGCACAATAGCCGACGTCTCGCCCAAATCGTGGGGGAGGTGAATCGATTCGCACTTCAGATGGAAGAGAGCCATCTGGTTCTGAGCTACGACAAGAGGGAACGCGAGTATCTCATTGGAGAGGTCACGAGTGGATACGAGTGGAAACCAGGCGACCACCCACCGGGATATCCGCACGTCAGGCGTGTCGAATGGAAGGACACCGTTTCCCGGGACGAGTTTACGACCTCAACGAAGAACACGCTCGAAAGCACGCTGACAGTGTTCTCCCTCGATGACTGCATTGATGAAACCACAGGCGTTCTAAGCGGGGAGACACCCGAAGAGAGCGAGGACGACGAGGACACCGTACCATTCGTCGACGAAGTGGAGAACCAAGCGGACGAACTCATCTCTGACATTCTGGCGAACATGGACCCGTTCGTCTTCGAGGAACTGGTCGCCGCAGTCCTACGAGCGATGGGGTACCACGCAAAGAAAACGCGGGATAGCCAGGACCGAGGTATTGACGTGGTCGCTCATCCCGACTCGTTGGGGTTCGAATCGCCATATATCAAGGCGCAGGTCAAGCGCCAGCAGTCGAAGGTCGGTTCTCCAGACATGCGGGCGTTCACCGGAACCCTCGGGAACGGCGAACGGGGCCTGTTCGTCTCGACTGGTGGCTACACAAGTGAGGCACAGGACGCGGCCCGGAACGCTGAACAGCGGGTCACACTCATCGACCGAGACGAGTTCATTGACCTCCTGATTCAGCACTACGACGACCTTGAATCCGAGTATCAGGCGACAGTGCCGTTGAAGCAGGTTTATATCCCTTCGCAAGACCGCCCCTTGACGAATAGTAGGAACCAGAGGATAGAGAACGTAGATAATTAACCTTCAAGCCACTTCGGACTCGTATTCGTCCTAATGGGGCGAATTGAAACCGCCAAGTCGTATTTCAGCCGCGCGGTTTCTAGACTTCGTCCGCGTTCTCCAATCAAATCGGTTAATCGGTATTTCAGACTACTCGCGCCCCTCTTCGAGTTTCTTGGCATAACGGCATTGGTCATCTTGGCACTCGTCTATCCCGACCGTGTGCAAGTCGACTGGCCAATTGTTGCCCTAATCGTACTTCTTCTACTGGTTCCGTTTTTACCATTCATTAGTCGAGTTCGATATGGGGAGATTGAGGCAGAACTCGATACACCAAGCAGAGAAGAGGAGATGGCAGATTTAGGGGAATCGCCCCAAATCAAAGGGGAAGGGGAACCCCTCGATAGGGAGGAATCCACATAATGTCCGTTGATGAACAGCAGCTACGACGGTTTGTGAGCGATTTGAATTCTGACTACGAACAAGATTCAATACTCTCCAATCACCATGAGCTAATCCCATTCGATGAGGATAGACATGCAACCGAGTCATTCATCCAGATAGGGCGTCGGACGAACCTCCCGAAACGGTTCTTTACTCAGGGAGACAACTACTCCACATTCCAGATTGCGAGCCAATTCGCTAAGTCGATAGTCACCGGAGAGAAGGGATTCATCGCTCGTTCATTCATTGATGAAGTCGGTGGAGAGGTCGAGTCTGCTGAGCTCAAAGAGAACCTGACTTTTGACCTCATCCTCGAAGCCTATCGTCAAGTTCCCGACCCCGATTACATCCTAATTCCCATCTACAAAGAGTTCCATAGGACCGTATCAGAGTGGGCACGGAATCAAGAATCCTGGATGTCCGGATTCAGAACGATTGAGGTCGGGACTTCTGAGGTCGAGATTCTCTGGGTCTCTACCGACCTTGATATCCGCGATATCGTTGTTGTTGATACCGACTATACCCGCATCATTAGGAAAGAGGGCGGTCAGTCCTCCCCTCCCCCGGAGGTTGATGCGATAGGGGATTACGAAGAATTCAGCCGGGGTAAGCCCGTCATCTGCACGTTCGGCCGAGATTCAGAAGAATTCGATTTCGTGTATCGAACAGTTCTATCTGAGCCTGAGCTGACCGAGTATTCTGGATTTGTTATCGAAGTCCCCGATGATATGGAATTGTCCGAGTAACACGGCTCGTCCTTGCTCAGGTCAGTCTCGAAAATGGCAATTACGGATTGAGCGGTGTCTATAGCCGCGCTAAACACATTCACTATGGATAGATCGTGAGTCGTGAGTGCCGAGGCCGAACTATTGCCGGCTCTTCATTTCCCTCTGATAACGAACGACTACCCTCCAGCTGCTCTGAATGATGACGACTCAGAATTGACGGAGGATCAGCAGTTCTAACTAATGGCCGTTTCAGCAGGGAAAGTGTCGAAATAATAGGATTTCAGCAGAGCCTTAGTATCATAGATGGCTGAACTATAGGTCAGCATATCTCGGACGCTCTTTGTACACGATTGGATCTTCAATCCCTGACTCCTGAAATGCTTTGAGCCGGTAGGCGCATGCATCACAAGTACCGCATGCTGGTGCTTCCTCGCGGTAACAACTCCAAGTTAAATCATAAGGGACCCCTAGTTCGATCCCACGCTGAGCGATTTCCGTTTTTGACCACTCGACGAACGGCGCTACTAATTCTATTGATGTCTCTGGTTTTGTCCCGACGTCTATCACTTGCTGAAACACGTCGAAGAATTCAGGACGACAATCCGGATATCCTGAATAGTCTTCACTATGGGCACCAATAAACACGGCCTCACAGTCGTTCGCCTCAGCATAGGAAGTTGCCATCGAAAGCAAATTTGAGTTCCGAAATGGCACGTAGCTCGATGGTATCTCGTCGCTATCGAGGTCGACTTCCTCGACGTTGATGCCGTCGTCGGTCAAGCTGGATGCGCCGATTCGGGCCAAATGGTCTGTCTCAATGTGCAGGAACTCATCGATACCCATCGAGTCAGCTAACTGTTGAGCACACTCAGATTCCTTAGTGGCTGTCTGCTGGCCGTAGGTCGTATGCAAGAAATACGGTTCATAGCCACGGTCTATCGCTTCGAATGCGGCTGTCGCACTGTCCATCCCGCCTGAGACTAAAACCACAGCTCGGTTGGCATTACTCATCTGGACTTACTGTAATCTTCATCTGTCGACCTCCGCACTTAGTCACTACACAATTCCTCAAACCCCGACCGATTAAACTACCGAATGGACCCGTTATAGCGCATGGTACGACCCATTGAACTGCTCTTTTCGGGATGTCGACGGACGTTACTCCCCCATCCATTCGGGGAGAGCCTATGTCAAGGCCAACGCTGGCGACCTCGAACTTGTATAAGGCATCATTCTGGGACTGTTCTTCACCACCTCGGCCGATTTTTGGTCCATATTTGAGGAAAGACTGCGGCCCTATCATGTACCTGCTGCGTCGTTCCAGAGGTCAACATGCAATCGTGGTGTATACCGGTAGCCGTGTTCTATTGCTAACTCAGCGACTTCGTTTCGTACTGTATCTAGGTCGTCTCGGGTCATCCCCTCTGGCATGAGTAAAACGTCGTCATCTTGGAGTCTGGTCGTAGTCGCCGTCCGAAGTCGATTGATAAGGTCATTGATCTCTGGTATGTCTTCTGCGCTAGTGACGACAAATTTCAGCTGACTGTCGTAGCTATCAATAATCTTAGTCAGGGCTGCCATATCGGTGCGGCGCTCTTCGTGACGTTCAGCCCACTCACCGTTACCTTTTGGATCACGATTTGACGTCGGAGTACTGCTTGCTAGCTTCGGGCTGATACTTGCCAAATCGATAGCTGTGTCACGATAGATTGTTCCGTTCGTTTCAACGGTAGTATGGAATCCATATCCTGACAATTGTTCCAAGAGTTCGGCGGACTTCTCATGCATCATCGGTTCACCACCGGTGAGGACGACGTGCTCGGCAGCCTCATACGAGAGAACCTCCTCGATGATGTCATCAACTGCAAGCCATTCGCCAGCCGGCTCCCAGGAAGTGTGATATGAGTCACAAAACCAACATCGAAGGTTACAACCGGCTGTTCTGATGAAAACCGACGGGACTCCTGCCAATTTCCCTTCACCTTGCAGTGAGTAGAACAATTCGTTAATCGGGAGTTCTCCAGTTCTGTTATCGCGGTTCGATTCGAGGTCTCGAACGTTGCTTGCTACCGGCATCAATAAACCGCACAGAGTTCGCCAGTCTCCCGTACCTTCACCGTGACTTCCGAAACATTATCCGGACAAGTTCTATGTAGATTATTTTTTAGAACCGCCGAGAGGACTTCGGCCGTCGGTGGGTGCTCAATGACAACAAGTGCATCTTCGTCTCCGGATTTTTTAAAAGCGTCAACGAGTGGGTCTCCCTCTTCAACGATGAATCTGTGATCCAACTCTTCGATAATCGATGTCACTTCGCCTTTATCAATAATCCAGCCTTCAGCGGTAGGCGTGCCGGTAATCTCGACGGTGATTTTATAATTATGTCCATGAGGTCGAGAACACTTTCCATCGTGATGTAAGATTCTGTGCCCCGCACTAATTCGAATCGGATTATCATCCCCGATTTTGAGCGTTTGTTCTCCAACGGAGTCGAGATTAGTTGTGGAATCCGTTTGGGGTAATCTTCGAATCATATCTCAAGAGTATCTAAGGAATACTTAAATCTACTTCTTCAAAAATCAAGAACGCAAAATGGAGTCAGTATCGTTGGCTTCCTCAAAAACAATCCAATCAAAAGTTGTGTCAGCAATAACTAAAATCATGCCCTCTTGAAGATTTCGTAGACTCGAGCTGGCACAAGATTTCCGAACAACTGTTACACGGTGTTTGAACGGGATTATGCCTCTTGATAAAACTGGATCCGAGAGTTAGAAGCACGACAACAAGAATAAAATAGCCCTACTTCGCTCAATTGAGTAGGGCTGTATAAGATTTCCATGAGACGTTATGATTTCCAGGATCTGGGTGAGATTGAGTTCGTTGCATCTGTCTCGCAAGTTAATCGGGCCCAGCTTAGCGACCTTGTTTCGTCTCTTGAATCGCTAGAAAAGGTCGAATACGGTCTTGAACGGGTGATGTTCTGTCCGTTAACGTCTTCTCCCACCACTACCGAACTGATACAAGATCTTACTCAAGAGTATGATGTAACCGTTAGCTGCGACTCTGGCGGGTATGAGTCACAAGTTAATGACGAATATTCAATGCAGGATATCTACCTGTTCGATCGAGACTACTATTTGGAGAACGATTGGCCTCATGAGTTTGTCCTCCCAGACCAGGTACCGATTGAGGGAGACAATGAAGATACTATTCAACGGAAGGTCAGAGACACAATTTCCCTCTCCCGAATGCTACATGAAGAACTCCCAACACATAAACAACGACGGGCGATGCCCGTCATACAGGGACATACCAAACAACAGGTCGTCGATTGTTTGGACGCCTACACGGAGTTAGACAATATACAAAAAGTTGGATTCGGAAGCTTCGGGACTGGTGGAGTAAATGGCGGTGTCAATTATCTTAACGAGAATAATATCGAATTGCTCCAATTCGTCGTCAAAGAGGCTCGAAAACACGATCTCGATGTCCACGCATTCGGCGTTGGTGGCCCCACTTCAATTCCCATCCTCTACTTATGTGGCGTTGACACCTTTGACTCGACAGGCTGGATGCGGTCGGCGGGCTACGGAAATGTTTTCTTCCCATTTAAAAGCCGGTTGAACGTGACCCATCTACGGGATCGGTCCGGTCCAACGGTGTTCCGTGAGGAACTGAATGGGCTCAAACAGGAGACTGGTCACGAGTGTCCGTTCTGTGAATCCTTCGAACAACTGCACGACAACCGGTCTAACCGAATCCTGCATAACCTGCTTGTCATGCGTGAGATGACCGAAATGATTCAAGAGCGGACGATCCATGAGATGCTTGATCTTATGAATCCGCGATCAAGATACACAAAGTACCTTCAGCAGATGGCGGCTGGGTGAGTTCCTAGTCTCAAAGAGACACATACCTATTTATCGACAGATGTGTATCGTTGCATAATGCCACAATATACACCGAAGTTTCACATCGGAGACCCCGGGCCACAGGATCTCTATGAGTATCTCGATACAGTTGAGGCACGGGACCCATCATCAAATGAGGAACTGCTAAGCGCCGCAAGTGATCTTGGTCACAATCTCGGCACCTACGAGAAAACCACAGCTGGGGCAGTCCTTGGTCGACTAGGTGTCGTGAACCCGGACGACCAGTTCGAATTCACAGAACTCGGAGATTCGCTTGTAGATGTTATGTATCGTGACAAGAAAGTTTTCAATAATCTACTTCATTTCCTCTACTATACGGCCTATGAGCGGTATCCTGAGGAATACATCTTTTCGTCATACACCTACCGCGCATTCACAAACTATCTCTACAACAACGCTCCCTTCGAGACGGTGCAAGGTCACAAGGGAACTATTGTTAGCGAAGTCGCGACACAGGCAGAATCCGACAACCTTGAGTTGTCGTATACACAGAGCGGGGTTTCTGTTAGTACAAAAAGCTTCAATAACTACTTCCAGTACCTCGATTCACTCTCACCAAGTATCAATTCTAATCGAGAGGGATCTTCAGGGTTTGAATTACGGTCGTTCTGTCCGCCAGAATTGTTCGTTATTGTCGTCGACTATCTCTACCAGCAGAACAACTCGGAGTACAATACTCTACTCCAGGTTACAGAGGAAACGAAGCAGCGACTCCGACAGATTTGTCTCTTGTCAGAATCCGGGTTCGGGGAAGTGCTTGATTTTGCCGATCAGGCGTATCCCTTCTTTTCAAAGAAACATGACTTCGGACTGAATCTCCGTCTTGAAAGAGAGGTTGGTTTTGATGATATCCAGTGATTCGACCGAACCGTCTGCAAACCTACTTGTGGAAAGGAATGGCGAGAAAAAAGCGGTATCCGAGATTAATCTCTCTGCAGCACAACACAAAGCTGCCCAAAGCCTTCGTGAACAATTGACAGATGGTGGGCTGTACAACCTCGTCGGCCCAGCTGGGTCTGGAAAAACATTTCTTGCATGGTATTTGACGTCTACACACGACGATTGGTCGTATTTTGCTTGGCTCCCAGTAAAATCGACGGTCAACGGGGCTGTCGTAGTCATCGATAACGTTGCAGCAACAAGAGCAGCCTCACGACGCGCCCGAGAAGTGAGGGCCTTCACTAACGCTGACAGTATCCTCATCCTCTCAGAAACAGCCGTTCCTGAAGCGACAGAATATATTCATTTATCTGCCAAAAGCTGAACCGTAGGCGTATTTGCGCTGGTTTCAGTTCGATATCTAACACGCAAGTTTATTTGATTCCGCTTATACGATTACTCATCAGCATGGGGACCTCCGACAGCCAATCTCGCTCCTTAGACGACTCACTCCGGAATTTGAATAAAACACTCAATAAGGATGAGGGAATCGTCAACACATCGAGTGCGCACCGGTTTCGTAGTCAACCTGGTACTATCGATAGCGAGTATCAGGAGTATGCGCGAACGCACTTAGTCCAGCCTGATATCGATCGGTTTATCGAGGAGTTAACAGGGGCCCTGGCGGATCCTGATATGGAAAAATCCGTGCCAGGCTATATTGTTGGTCCTTACGGCTTTGGGAAGACCAGTACGGCTGGAAAAGTCTGGTATGTCTTGGAACAAGAACATGATTATATCGCGACACCACCAATATATTTCGACGAACTTCAGTCAATTGTTGATGCAGTATACGGGTGGATGTCATACCGTCTCCAGGAGCGGCCAGACTTTCTGGAGGAACTTGATCGGGTCTATGAAGCAAAAGCCACTAACAATATCGAGGATGTTGTTGAACAAACTAACGCCGACAACAAAGAAGAGTTCCAAGACGATCTTCAGGAACTCGTCGACACTGGAAAGGTCGACATCGACTTCACGGTCACTCATGTTTTAGAATTTCTTTCAGAATGTAACCAAATTGCACGTGAAGCAGGATATAGCGGGTTGGTCGTTATTGCCGACGAACTCCAGCAGTTCGTTTCGAGCCATCCATCGGATAAAAAGGCCTATTCAGAACTCCGCGACCTGGTTAAAAACATCGCCCTAGGACTAAACGAAGGAGATGGGCTAGGGCTTCTCCTTACGATGGACGATGGGCTCCACGGAGATCTCGACGTTAATGCAGATGACGTGCTTGCCCGCCTAGCTGAGCAAAATGTCCAACTCAATCTTTCAAATGTCTACGGTCGAGATTTCCCTACGAAGCTGTGGACTGAGTTGAGTCAGACCTTTGAGTTTGAGAAACGTCGTCACGATATCATTACTGAAGACGCCCTCGATGCAATCGGGCAAATTTGTGAGCGTGGCCCGCCGCTGTCGAACGGCCCGCGAACCGTCGTTGATCTCTTTACCATCGCTATTGACCATTGGCTGTCTGAGGGGGAGGCATTCAATGCACTCGACCTCGCTAACGCATATTACAATGGGGTTGTTCGGTTCAAAGGGGACCATATCAAGACTGCCATCTCGGAAGGCATCAACGCTGAACTCATTAACACGCCGGAGCGGGAGAATTTCATCAAGCTCTGTGGCGTCTTCCCTCGAGGGATTCCGAACGAGCGGCTTCAAGAGTACGGTGTCCATGAGGCTAAAGAAGCGGTGAAATCAGATCTACACGGACAGATCATCATTACTCATGAAGAAGGACGAACGCTAAAACGCCTCGAACGTGAGGGGGAAGACCGAGGTATCAGAGATGAACTGTTCACGCAGTTCTACCGTGACTACGATACCACAGATGTCTATGACAGTAATGCTGCGATGGTCTTTCGAGAGTATGTACTCCAAGAAGAAATATTCCCAGCAAGTCGTGGAAAAAGTCTAACCAGCTGGGTAACTGCCCATGAATTCGAACCAGAAACAGGAGGAGTGCACGCTGCAGTTTTCCATGGGTCATTTAATGGCCAGCAATACCCCAAACGCCTCGTTGAGATCCGGACTGGAAGTGATGCTGAGGCCGTCCGGAAACCCAGTGAAGGAGTCGATGTCGACTTCTCCATCGGGTTTGTCTGTGACATGGACAAAAACAACGACACCGTACCGCATATCGAACGGGTCGCTGACGACGAGGTCCTCATATATTTAGACTTCACCGATGCGTTCGATAGTCTTCCAAATAATATTCAGATGCTCGATAGCTACATGAGTCCAGAAGATGTGAATCCACATTTACTACTCTCACTGCATGAATTTATGACATCTTGGGAGGAAAAACGAACGGTCAATCCGAACCAATCCGAACAGTTGGAATATATTCGCAATCAATTGATTACTCAGAGTATTCAGAAGTTGTTCGGATCACCGGTCAACACAGATGATTTCATTTCTGAAGGCGAGAGCAGCCGTCGTTCGGTGCAGCCAACGAAGGTCGTCGAACAGATTTTCACGCGTATTATCACAGACCTGTATCCCGACTATACTACGTTGTTTATATCCGACAATTATGGGACTTTCCTCGAAGATTATGAATCGCTGCTTATCGGAAACGATCCTGATATCCGTATTTCACAGAAGCGCGGGAATACACCGATTGAAGGAACCAAAGACGATATCACCGAGGCACTTGGGGTCTCCAGTCGATCTACGGCTAAGACACGGTTAGAGAAACAGTTCGACACACTCATCGAAACCGAGGTGTGGTCCGGCAGTGATGGCCGGATCCGACTCAAGCTACACCCACTTGAAACAATTCTCAAAGAGGAAATCGAGGACGCTCCGGATGAGAGCATCCGGACCGATCACCTATACGAAATCGCAGGTAAGCATGGCTATCGCCAAGAGGAAGTTGACTGGGCGCTACGACTCCTTGTCGGTCGAGACTACATAGAACGTGATACCGATGAGGGACTCGTCGAACTGAGCGATATCGCGATCGATTATACTGAAGTCAAAAAGAAGTACGAGTCCCTCTATTCGCGGGCGGCTAACCTCGATGACATTGCTGATTCGTGGAGCGAGTACGATGGAGTGATGGATCAATTAGACTCCGTTTCGGAGGATCTTGGTGATGCCACCGATGAAGATATCGAACTCCTAGACACTATACTTGCCAACTTACAGAGTATCGAATCAACCGTCAACACCCAAGAGAGTGCAACGCAGGCAACGTATCTGGAACGTTGTAAAAGCAAACGCGATGACTTGAAAGAGTTCGCCTCGAAGACACCCCCTCGCGAACTCAACAAATCTACAGAAAGTGTTAGCATCCCCTTCGGGATGCACCTCAACGATATCAAGTCGGGTCTTGAGAGTAGGTTCCAAGATGTCCAGAACCGGGCCGAAGACGGCGAATCGACACTGAATGCTGAAATCAATTCCGCCACCGATGATGTGTCGATTGGTTCGATCGAAACCCTCCAAGGAGCACTCAGCCAGGCTGAACGTGCAGAAGAGAATATCAAAGAAGATCTCTCTGACATCAAAAATACAGCCAAGGACTATGCAGATTGGTGTGACCTTGCTGTCGATATGGCCAAGACGCGAAAAGAGATGGTCCGGTACCAGAATAACCACGATGACTCTACGCCAGTAGATTCACTGATCGACGAGTTGGACCAGCAACTTCAGGAAATTCAAAATGATTTCCAGCGTAATGAAGACACGATTCTTCGTAATGCAGGGATGCACCGAAACGAGTTCACTGAAATCAAAGACTCGTTCCAAGAGATTACTGAGGGCGATGAAGAGGATTTCCAATTCCGCCGGCGCGTTCTCGAGAATACGCTAGACGACGCGACGAACAGTCATCCAAGTATTCGGCAGAATCCTAATCCCAACAACGCACAGGGGGCTCGGAACAATCTACGTCATGAATTCGCCAGACAACTGCGCGAAAACGATGACGGGCTTGATGATCTCCATGATACCATTGATTCCATCAGTACGGGCATCCAGTATGCTGAGATGCTGAACCAGGTGCCTGAAGACCCTGATACGATTCCCGATGAGATCCGTGATGACTTGACAAAGGCCGAAGAACAAATCGAAGCGATTGACGAGGCGGTTCAGGCAATGGATATCAAGGACGATATCCAGCTTCCCGAACAAGATGATCGGTCGGAAACCTTCCCGGAGACTGAAAAGAGCCTCATCCTCGAGATTGAAGACGAATCTGTAGAGATAGCTGATCGGGTTGTTGAACTCCGTGAGCGCCTTGATGACCTCCAAGAGATAGTCACTCAATGGAGGCAGACTATTGAGACGCCACCGGATGAGCTCCAATATATCATGGACGAATTGGACTACCGGCAGCGCAAGGACGTTGAAAGCGTTCTTATTGCAATCGCTGAACAAACAGACAATGACCCCGATATCGGTGAGTTCTTCGACCAGCTTCAAGAACTATTTGAAGGAAATCATATTGAGGTCTTAGTTAAAAGTGAACACAGGTAAATAAGATGGCTGCATCCGCACGTTCGGTGGAGACATTGTCCGAGGTCGCTGATGCAGCGCATGAGCATCCAATCCTCACGACACTTACTGATCTCGACGCTCGCCTTTTAGAACAAAAGCACGGAATCACTGTTATTGATGGGTTTGATCAGTTCTGCACCCTGTATGAATCGCCAGAGTACACCTTCTCAGGTGATGTTGTTATCCGAGATCAGACCGCCGACCTCAATCTCGATACTTCGCTAACGACGTATTCTCCGCCGTCGGTTACTCAAATTGAGTACCAAGGATCAATCTACTCCGAACGGCTAAACGAAGCCATCCGAAAGGGTTGGTTAACGTGGGAAGACGTTGAGGAGACGACACTCTCGCAGTCAGATATCGCCGACTACCTTGTTTCGGCCGCTGGAGCAGTGGATGTGGTCGTGCTAGTTACTGTTGATGGAATGTCATATCACGATTGGACGGCCACCGGTCATGATGCTACGCCCGTCTATGTTGATTGTCCAACAATCACTAAGTGCGGCTATCCGAATGTCGTGTATGGTGGTCCAAACGGGGAGGCGGTTGCTAATCGCCTGTTCAGGGAAGGTTTCTCTGAACGACTCGGGTTTACATATTGGGAGAAAGACGAGAACGAGTTAACCGAGTACCTCCATGACGATTACTCCCCAAATGACGTTCACGGAGATATCAAAGATTTCAGTGAAATCATTGCGTATCTCCGGCGTCGAGACTGGTATCAGGACCGGCTTTATATCCAAATCACCCTTACAGGCCCTGAACGAGTGGCCCACCAGCTTAAAGAAGACCCTGTGGTTGACGCCGAAATTGAACAGGTCCGTCGGAAGCTTCGAGTCCTCCAAGAGACGTTGCATGAGGAAGTCCCTTCGTCTCGCATTTTCGCGACCGCAGACCATGGAATCCTATGGCGAATGGATGCTGGAGACGACTTCACCGCGATCGATGGCAACTGGAAGCATTACGAACGGCGGTGTATACAAAATCCCGATCCGGGAATGATTCTCCCCGAATCGTATGGTCGGGAAGACCAATGGGATGGTAATTCGTATTTCAGACTCGAATATCCATACTTATTCAACAGTTTACGAAGCAACGAGCCCGGCACACACGGTGGCTTTTCATTTCAGGAATGTATCGTTCCGCTCATTGAACTCCACTAAGCAAGACCAATGACACATGAACTATTCATCGGCCAAGAGCTGGATGGTGGCGAAGACACGCTTCTGACTGTAGATAAAGCGCGGACTGTCTTCGCCTGCGGAAAACGAGGAACCGGGAAAAGCTACTCGCTCGGCAATATCATCGAAGAGGTCGCTGATAACATGCCCGAGACGGTTCCTCTTGTTGTCGATCCGATGGGGATCTATTGGACAATGAACGAACAAAACGACCGACAGAAAGAGCTTCTATGGGACTGGGGAATGCAGCCAAAGGGGTTCGATACCACAGTGTTGGTTCCGGGCGACCCAACCGAGCGCTATGGCCGTGATGTCTACGATGAGATGGAGCGACGTGGCCTCAGAATCCAAAGCTTACAGTTGAATCCCTCAGATATCTCGCCCGATGGGTGGTGTGAACTGTTCGATCTCAATATTAACAAACCAATGGGAATTGCGCTGTACCGAGCCGTTCGATCTCTGAATGAAGATATGGAATTCTTTGATTTGGCAGACCTGATTGAAGAGATCGAATACGATGAGAAAGCCAACGAACGGACGATCGATGCGCTAATCAATCGGTTGGAAATGGCACGGGAATGGGGGATCTTCAGTGACTCTTACACCGAAATTTGGGATGTTCTCGATCCAACCCGCGTCAATGTGCTTGATGTGAGTGTTCTTGACCCTGGAAAATATGGTCTGCGAAATCTCGTTGTCTATGTCCTAACGAAGAAAATCTTCGATGAGCGATCGAAAGCTCGCAGACGCGAAGAATTGGCACTGGATTCGGATGTGCCGAAAGTGTGGCTCTTCATCGACGAAGCTCATAACTTCGCCCCATCTGGATCCTCATCACTCGCCAAAGAGACGCTCATTCGTTGGATCAAAGAGGGACGACAGCCTGGCCTCTCGTTAGCGATGGCAACTCAACAGCCGAGCGCTGTTGCGTCTGATGTCCTGTCTCAGATGGATTTCATCCTCTGTCATAAGATTACGACACGGACTGATATCCAGTCTCTTAACGAACTGAGCCAGGAGTATATGGGAAGCCAGTTGAAGACATATATAAAGAAAATCGACAAAGTCGGTGAAGCAGTCTGTGTAGATGACGAACGAGAGGTGGTCGAACAGGTACAGATGCGGCCACGCAAAAGCCAACACGGCGGTGGCGAAGCATGACGGCGGCCGGCCAACGAGTCTCGACAAACCGATCATCAGATCCTTCTGAGGAAAGGGAGGCCGATATGTTGATCAGCGATTTTCTTGTTCAAGAGGTTGGCGATGATGAAGATAAGCTGGTGCAACTCAATGAATTCTTTAATTCATCACAAATCAAATCCGAACTACATTGGTTTACCCACCGAGAGACGCTTGAGCGCGCCGCATCGCGTGATGATCGGCGGCTCTACTATTTTGCACCGCATGAGAAAATTCTTGGTGGGTTGATGGTCTGGTGCGAATCCCGGGTCTTAGAGCCGAAGCAGGCCCAAATCCGACTTGTCGCGGTTGACCCAGCATACCGTGAATATGGTATCGGTCACTACCTCGTTGCCACGGCAGTCGACTTTGCTCAATCACAAGGGAAACCAGAGATGATTGCCGATGTGGCCGCTGAAGCGCCGGCTGTTCGCTTCTGGCAGGCCTGTGGGTTCCACCAAGCGGACCAATACGAGACAAAGGGGGGACGTAAAATGTACCAGATGCATCGTGACATCTCTGGATAGGAGTATTTATACTGCCTTGCCTGTTGATGTGGAACATGTCTCAGCAGGTGTCATCTACGGAGCGGCGGGCGATTTTGGATGTATTCGAGGCACCGGAGTCGGATGCAAATCAGGTGTACACCTTTGAAACCTCTGAGCTCACCGCACTCTGCCCGTTCGATTTCGGTGGGCCGGATTTTTACGATTTCAGACTGCAATACGTTCCGAATCAAGTGTGCGTAGAGAGCAAGAGCTTGAAAAAATATCTCGAGTCATTCCGGGATGACGAAATTACGGCCGAGGAATTGGGGTCCGAGATGTTTGCGGCATTCAAGCAAACGACCGATCCTGAACGCATATATTTACGTCTTGAACAAGCGCGCCGAGGTGGAATCGAGGAAACGGTAGAGTTCGGGGATCGTTCGCTGGACTCGTAGTGTTGATTAACCTGTCAAGAGCACCACCGCATATGTTTTCGGGGACATCAGAAAGCAGAGCGAGTGACGATCACTTCATTTGCTTCGGACTAACGCAACGATCTCTTGCTCCGAGAAGGGTTCAATATTGATTCGAGATCCGTCTTCAGTATAGAAGATACTCGTTGTCACCTCGCGATCCGGGAACACCTGGGTCAACACGTGGTAGTAGACGCTCAGCTGCTTGCGATACTCCGCTTCAGCATGCCGCCCGACCGTAGTCTTGTAATCTACAATTTCGGCAGACTCCGGAGTCAGATGTACGAGGTCGGCGACACCCGAAATCGTAACCTGCTCTCCGTCGACGTTCAATGGCAGGTAGACCTCTTCCTCAACTTGCGTGTCCCCATCCAACGAATCGAGGAACGCGACGATATGTCGCTCATGAGGGTTCGAGGGGGCGACGTCTTCACCGAGTGCATACGCTTCGGCGAAATCGTGAACGTCCGTCCCGAACTCGGTGCCATGTCCCTCCGAAACATCATCGAAGACATCGTCATCCATCAGCGAGTGCGGTGACTCAGTACGCGGGCCTTCGGGGGCGGGAATCGAAACGTCAAGTGGAGACTGGGTCGACGCCGCCCCGATTCCAGTGTCGATATCGGGCTCAACTTCAACGATGTCGTCAGCTAACGCCTCAATAAAGGAGTTCGGCCGTTCGCCGGCAGCGAGGACGATGTGGTTCTTCGCTCTGGACAACGCCACGTAGAGCAACCGCCGCTCTTCATCGTAATTACGCGGCAGACACCGCTTCAGCACGTCGACACGCCAGTTGTCGTAGACGTACGGCTCACCGTGGACCTCGCTGTAGACCGTTCGCTGACGAAGGCCGATCGACTCATCGTAGGTAATCACGGCATCGTCACCACCCGATGGCGGGAAGCGGTAGGTGTTCATATTCGCCAGAATCACGATGGGATGTTCGAGTCCCTTGGTCGCGTGAATCGTCTGGACCGTGACGGAATCGGTTCCCGAGCCCGCACTGATTTCGTGTGTCGTTCCCGATTCAATGCCGCGTTCGATGAACCGAATCAAATCGCCACGAGTCAGCGTCGTCGATTCATGCACCGACTGAATCGTGCTCATGAGCACGTCCGCGTACTCACCATCGTAGCCGTAGCGGTCGAAGACACGCTGTGCGACGGCGCCGACCGACTCCAAGCCCGCCAAATCGGTCGTGAACTGCTGCATCGCCTCGGGATAGGACTCGCTGTCGAGAATGTGGTCGATCTCATCGAGCGTGTAGCCCGCTTGTTCGAGGACGGGGGCCCAGCCACGGTCGGCATCGAACTCCAAGATGCGAAGCCACGCCAACAGGAGCTTCGCCGGATCGGTCCGGAAGAGTTCGATACCACCTTCGTAGGCCATCGGCAGGTCGTGTTGTTCGGCCACCGTCAGCAGTTCCCGACCGAAATCGCGTGTTCGCGTCAGGACGGTGATGTCACCGTGTGTCGGCAGTCGTAGCTCGCCATCCGCTTCGATTTGATAGGTGTCGTTGCCGACGATCTCCTGAATCTTCGTGAGGACGGCCTCATGTTCGTCCTCGTGGTAAATCGATTCGAGCCGGGAGTTCTCGTGGGAAGCATTCGAATTCAACTCAACGATTTGTTCCCGTACCGCCCCGGCATCGACGGACTCACTGCCAGTCGCCGGGGCAACCAATCCGTCCTCGGCGAAGTCGATGATTGCCTGCGTCGAGCGGTAGTTCTCTTCGAGTTCGATATCGGTGATGGGCCGGGTATCGAAGCCGACCCGTTCAGAATCTGCATTCAGCTCCGCGGTGAATCGGTCGAGGCGGCTCGGGAACTCTTGGATGTTCTCGACGGCCGCGTATTGGAACGAGTAGATGCTCTGCTTCCAGTCACCGACGACACAGATGTTGTTCGTCCCCGCGAGCAGTAACACCAGTTTGAATTGAATCTCACTGGAGTCTTGGAACTCGTCGACCATCGCGTACTCGTATTCGATGTCTTCGCGTAGGGCGGGCTCCTCACAGAGCAAGACAAATGCGAACAGCTGGATGAACGCGAAGTTCAGGTAGTTCCGCTCCAGTGTGAATTCGAGATAGCCGTAGTAGAGGTCGTGAACGAACGTCTGCAGATCCGTTCGGTCCTCTTCGAACACGCGCTCAGCAAGCGAGTCCGGAACCTGCTTGCCATCGCCACGAATTTCCGACTTCGGCGGCGCCTCAGGAAGATAGCAACTGTCCTTGTCGTATTCATTGAGCTTCGAGCGGAGTTTGGATTGTTTGCTCCCTCCCTTGCGCGGCTCGTTCGCCTCGTTGAACTGTTGTTTGAACGTCTCAAAGTCGCCATCAAGGAATCGTGCTCCATCTCGATACCATCCATCGGCGGTCGGAAACACGCCTTTGGCTGCGAGTTGCTTGATGAGCCCCAAGAGCTCCGAGGGTGAATCAACCACTCGGAAAAGCTCGTGATACTCCGGATGGGAATCGCTGAATCGGTCGACGAACTCTTCGAAGCGGTCCGCTTCCAAGCTCTCGTCCTCGAGTATCCGTGTCGAGCCAGTGATTCGGTCGTCAATGCCGAGATGTGTCGGCGCCGAGAAGCCGTGTTCGGTGAGGATATCGTAACACCGACTGTGGAAGGTCTGAATCGGGGCGTCGGCCAACTCCCGCATCCCGTACTCCGATTGAGCAACGATCCGATCTTTCATCTCCGCCGCGGCGTTGTCCGTGAACGTCACCAAGAGGACGTCCTCTGGGTCGACAGGCTTCTCATCGAGAATCCGGGCATATCGGCGAGTGACGGTGAACGTCTTCCCCGTACCCGGACCAGCGTCGACGAGATAGAGCCCCTCGTGGTTGCGGATGAGCTGCTTCTGTTTCTCGTTGGGTTCAACCATCGATCTCACCCTCCAGAAGCAAATCGCGGTGGTCAAGTCGGCGCTCATTCGGCTCTCCCCCCAATCCCTCAACCGGGAACCGCTCCGTTCCGGCACGCCGCTCGTTCAGTTCGGCCAATCGCTCCTCAATGAACGTCTCGAAGGCGTCGAGGTCTTCGGTGAAGAACGTCTCTGAGCGGATGCCGGTCAACTGTCTGAGGGCCTGCTTACAGCCAATGGTGACATACTTGTAGTCACCAACCTCGTTTCGCATTCGGTTGGTGAGTGCCTGCCCGAATTCGGATTCGATCAGCTCGTCGCTATCTCGCGTCGACGGGATATCGTGGCTCTCCACAACCTCTCGAAAGGCGGTATAGTCGACTTGTGAGAACGTCTTTTCGCACTTGTTCGATGCATCGCTTTGCAGGTCTTCGAACACGGGCTTGCGCTCAATGTACGATGCGAACGTGGTCGGTTGATACCGAACCGTCGTCAGGCAGTCATCGAGTTCAGCATCGCCACGAAGGAGGTCGTCGACCACTTCCGTGAAGTGGAAGAACGTGAACGACAGCGGTTCATCCGGCTTGACAGTCCGATAATGTGCGAGGTACAACAGCGCTTGGAAGTTCGGCGTATCGCTCGGCTGCTCCAGCGCGGCGTTTTTCACCACCTCTGAGGCGGACTTTTTCGACCCGCTCTTGTGGTCAAGGAGCCGCGTCGGGCCATGGACGAGGTCGATCTTTCCTTTGATGCCCAACGAGTCGTTTTCGAACCAGCGCTCGGTGACTGATGAATCGATCGGCCGGTCGAAATGCGCTGCAATGTCGTTTTCGCCACGACGTTCGACAGGCGTTAGGAACGGCGGTTCCTCTGGTGGGTTCTCATCGAAATACGAGACGATCGTCTCCAGGGCCGCGCGGTATTCTGTCCGCTTGATGGCCCGATCCGGTTCTCGGTGGTACGGCGTCGTCTCTTCGAGTAGCAATGCAACGACCGATTCGAGTTCGGCCTCACCAACGAACTCCGGATGGGATACGTAGAACTCCGCGAAGTCATGGAAAAGATTCCCTTCGGTGAAATGGTCCGCATCCGGGGCGTCGACAAGACGGTCGAAGAAGTAGTCCCGTGGAGAGTTGACGTAGCTGTTGAGACTCGACTGACTGATGGTCGACAGTGACTCGGCATCGACATTCAGCGATTCTCGGTCGAAGCCCTCACCGTCCGCTCGACTACCACTCGTGTGCGAACTCGATTCGAAATCGCTGAAGCGCTCGAACTCTGCCTCGAGTAACTCCTCGAAATACAGACAGGGCGTGATCGGCTGGCCACCGGAGGCGTCTTGGACAAGGAAGTGCTGCTCGACACCGTTCTGAAGCAACAGTTGGAACTGCTGGATGTTCCGGACGTATTCGGCGTCATTGTCAACCCACGGCCGTCTCGGCGACTGGTGTGTCCAGCCCTCGTCAAGGCCGAGGTAGAACACCACCGGCCGGCCGACGTGTGCAGCCGCTTTCGCATCCGCCAACAGGACGCCCTCGTTTTCCCTGTCGATCGGTACCTCGTAGGTCTGGAAATAGAAATGAAGCCGATTGACGAGGCGTTCCGAAACCGGCTCAGAGAGAACCCCCAATCGTTCGAGTTCCGCCCGAAGCGAGTCTAAGTCCGCGCCAGTGGCGGCCTCGTATGCTTCGATAGCGTCGGCGACAGCGCCATCGGTAATCCGATCCCGGAGCCGAAGCAGCTCACGAGCGGCAGGGTGGTCGATATCTACGACACGCTTGTCATCGTGTTCGATGGAGATGTCCGACCCGAGCTGCGCCAGTATCGGCCGAACCGTCGTGACGCGTGTATCTCGCCCAGCGTACGCCGTTCGAAGGAGGCGGAGAAAACCCCGATTCGTCGGTTGGTCAATGAACCCTGGGCCACCATAGTATGGGATATCGGCAGCTTCGAGTCCGGATTCGATGAGCGACGAGTAGGCGCTCTCTTGATCCAAGACGATCGCGAACTCATCTGCATTGTCGGCCGGAATGGAATCAAGCACCGTGTCGATGATCGCGGCTGATGAATCGAAGATGCGGAACGTTGGATAGTCGAAGGCATCGTCGGTAAACTGACTGACGTCGGTGTAATCGGCGGGCAAGATGGATGCCTCAAGCGGCGTGAGCCGCTCGCGGCCGACGACGGCAACCGATTGGTCGTCGTCAAGACTGAACGCGGTCAGTTGTCGAGACGTAATCTCAATCTCTTCGAGCGTGTCGACAACGGTTCGAGTCGCATCGTCAGCGTAGGAATCGTACTCCAGGATGGAGTCGAGTTCGCCTTGATACTCCCAACACTGGAGGATGTTCCCCACGACGTAGGCGGCTTGCTTCCAACTGAGGTCGGTCTCCTCGATTACCTCGAGAAACGCAAGTCGGTCCTCGGCTTCTTCGCGTCGACGCGTGGCGAGACGTCGCGGTGTGATTGCAAACGTTCCAAAATGCGGTCGGTCCAGACGACGATTCAACGCATCTGCAAGCGGTGCATCCGGAACGATGACCAAGTCGAATCCCCGGCAGTCCTCGTACAGGCGGTCGGTTGATTTCCCCCGGCGTATAGGCACGCCTCACGCAATGTGGGGACGTGACTAAAACGTTCACCGAGTGAAGGTCAGCTCCGTATGTGAGTCGCTAATCGACGAAGTTCCTCATCGGAAGTGAGTGAATCAATCCAACTCTCAGGAAGCCCACTCGCACCGAACCGAGCGCCGGCAACAGCACCAGTAATCGCACCAATCGTATCCGTATCCCCACCTCGATTCACCGCCGTGACGATAGCATTCTCAGCACTCTCAGCTCGAAGTCCGTCGTGCAGCGCTGTCTGAAGCGAGTGTATAACGTAGCCTGACGTGGACAATTGCTCAAGCTCCTCGCCACGAGCGACTGGTTCCAACGCCGACAGCAGTTCCTCCGGAGCGTCGGAACGAACGGTCTCTAAGGCATCCTCAAGCGGGTCGTCGTCATCTCGAAGCAGGCCAGCGATGGTGAGATTCAGCACGGCACAGCCGTAGGTACACCGTTCGTCGGCGTGGGTAATGAGCGAGGATTCACGGCTTGTCTGGACGAGTCGGTCGGGGTCGTCGGGGTAGGCGAGTGCCAGCGGCGGACACCGCATCACGCTTCCGTTGCCGGCGTTAGCACCCTCTGAACTTTCCTTCCAGACCTCTCGACCTGCTTCGTCCCACGGTTTGCCCTGTTTGAGCGCTCGAAGCGAGCGGCGAGTCATGTTCCCGATATCGAACGGGTTCGAGTCATACCACGCGAGAAATCGGTCGGCAATATCCTCGGGATCGAACGTCTCACACTCGACGAGGCTTCGCGCGATACAGAGCGCTTGGTCCGTGTCATCGGTCACTGTCCCAGCCGGCTTCCCCCACGTTCCGTTCCCGACCATCTCGGAGAGGGTGCCGTATTGCGCCGTGATTTGTTCGGCCGATTTGAACTCGACTGGCCGTCCAAGTGCATCCCCACAAGCCAGGCCAAGCAAGACCCCTTCAGCACGGTCGCGGTCCATAGTACGCAGTTCAGTCTGGCTTCCGAAAAGAGTACCTGACAACGAGAATTCTATTCACCAAAATACATCAATTGATAAATAGTTACTCAGTCGTGGCCGTAGTTTCAATAACGCAGCGGCCTGTTTACTCATATGGGGAGCGAACGGACTGCGGAAGCGGTCTTTGGGCTCTTGTCCGACGAAATCCGGATTGATATCCTCAAAACGGTCGCGCTTGCACAACAGGAAGAGAAACAGACGGGCGTCGCCTCTCTGTCGTTTTCAGACATCTACGAGCGTGTTGCCGTTGATAACACCTCGAAACTATCGTACCACCTCGGCGAACTCACGGGCACCTTCCTTCGAAAACACGACGACGGCTATGCATTCACCCACGCCGGCGAGCAGATGGTTCGATTCATCCTCGCCGAAAACTACCGTCAACCCCCCGAATTCGGTCCCATCGAAACGGAAGGAGGCTGCCAGTTCTGTGGTGAAACGACCGTTCGAGCGGTGCTCGAAGACCAGTACTTTACCGCGTACTGTACGGACTGTGGCCACGGTGCAAACGCATACCGCGTCCGACCGGCCCAAGTGCGGGAACGTACCGGCGATGAACTCATCAAGGCTGTAATCTGGGAACAGAACGGTGATCTCCTCAAATCCCGTCGCGGTGTCTGTCCGGATTGCACGGGCCGCATCGAGACCGAGGTGTGGGACACCACAGACATACCATTCCCCGATGAGAGCCCGGTATCGCATATTACCATCAGCGAATGTCAGGACTGTCTACGGTTCCTGAGCCTTCCGCTGCCCGTCGCCGCTGCATACCACCCAGAGTCGATATCGTTCCACTGGGAGCACGGAGTCGATATTTTGGGGACGGGGGTATGGGAATTCAACCGCTACCTCCACGACGAACGATGGACATCTGAACGGGTCAGCACAAATCCCGACAGGTACCGCATTGAGTTACGACGAGAGACCTCAACCCTCCGACTGTTCCTCAACGAAACTACGACCGTGACACGTACTGAGCGCGTGCGACGTAGAAACCAGAACGAACGCGATTCATGACAAAATAAATTCAAAAAAGCAATTTAGCAAAACAACCCCACATCCGCCACTTATCAGAAGATTCGACTTAGACAGCCGTTAATACTCATCAAATCGCTCAAATTCTGTTTTGAAACGTCCCTGGTATTATATCAATACTTCGATAATTCTTATGAGTGGGTCGTGCGATATTCCAAGTGTAGAATGAGGTGTTCGAACCGATGACGCCACCTGAGCACACGACCCGAAGACGAGTACATCAAGAAGACCAACGACCCGATAGTGACGTGGAAACGAATCGGCCGATGTCAGTGTCGGACATCAAAGCTTCGTATGCCGATTTTGCCGACGGAGTACGTCGGTTTGAATGGCTTGATCGGGCCATCGTCGGTCGATATCGCCGCCATCGATTCGGTGACGTGGACGGAAAGGTACTCGATGTCGCCTGTGGCACCGGAACGAACTTCCGGTACCTGCCCGAGACAGTCGAACTCGTCGGTATCGATATCAGCCCGGATATGCTGGCAAACGCTGAAGACCAACTCACCGACCTCGAGAGAGATGGGACGCTCAAAGAGATGGACGCTCAGAACCTCGAATTTGCCGATGACAGCTTCGACGCCGTAATCTCGGCACTGTCGACGTGTACGTTTCCGGACCCGGTCGCTGCACTCCAAGAGATGAATCGCGTTTGCAAGCCCGAAGGGACGATTCGCCTCATTGAGCATGGCCGAAGTGATGTGGGGCTGATTGCCCGGTTCCAAGAGTGGCGCGCCGATGCTCACTATGCGAAGATGGGCTGTCGCTGGACCCAAGAGCCGCGAAATCTCGTCGAAGCGGCAGATCTCTCCATTGAGGATACATCAACCGGCTTGCTCGGTATGATCACTACCTTCGAAATCGCCCCCTCAAAGACCAATGACTAACAGTTCCCCCGCCCTGAATTCCCTCCGCCAGACGCCCAGTACCCTCCTTGAGAATCCGATCCTGTTCGTCCCAGTGGTGATACTGATGGCATTTCAGGTGCCACAGCTAGCCTTGCAGTCAACCAATCCGTTTCTCAGTGGCATCGTCTCGCTTGGGCTTTCGTCCGTATTCATCGTCGTAATGCCGTTTTTCCAAGGCGGACTAATCGGCATGGCCGACGAGGCGATCGATCGACGAACGACGTTCCAGACGTTCATCGAGGAGGGAAAATCCAATTACGTCTCGATACTCGTGGCGTATTTTGGACTGATGGCAATCAATTTCCTCCTCGGGATGATTGCGTTCGTCGGCGTCATCTTCGGCGGCGCGTTGCTCTTCCAGAACGGCGACCCGCAGTCAGTGACTACCGGCGGTCTCGCTGTAGTCAGTCTCATCGTCGCCATTGTCTTTCTCATGTATCTCCTCATCCTCTTCTTCGCCCAGTTCTACGGACAAGCAATCGTCCTTGATGGCAGGAATGTGGTAGGTGGATTTAAACAAAGCATCTCAGTGGTTCGCCATCATCTGGTGAGTACACTCGGGTACTCGCTCATCGGGGCCATCGTTGGTGGTCTCGCCGGCATCATCTTCACTGCCGCGTCCGTCATCTTGTCGCCTCAGCCACCGGCGATGTTCGCCCTTCCCGACCCTTCATTCCCGATTGTCGTCAGTACAGCCCTTATCGTCGCCCTCGCTGGTGTTCTCGTTGGGGGCTTCCTGACGGTCTATTCAGTATCATTCTATCGGGCAATCACAGGAGGGTCAGAAAAGATGAGCGCCTGAACCAACGATGTAGACGTGTTCTCTCCGAGCTGTTCAGTCCCAAATCCCACCCATTCCCCTCCTCCGGTGAGTGCCCGTCTCACTATCCACGCATATGCCCAAGCATTCCGACGCTGCACAGAGTTCTAGAAGTGTCGATTGGCAACGCCGCGACTATACTGCTTCATCGCTCGCAACAGGGGCCGGGCAGACACCCGCCGTAGTATCGACTCGTCTGGCGGCGTACTGCCAGCGAGCGATGTTTGCCAACCAGTGTTCCTCTGGAGGCGCTCTCGCTCGCGTGTTGCAGCTGCTTGAACGCTCTTGACATCCATCGATTTGACCGACCGTCCCTCCATGAGAACCTCACCATCGACGACGACGGTCTCGATGTCTCCCGCAGTTGCGGTGTTCATCAGTACTGATGGGAGGTTACTGTAGGGCTGATGGCGGGGAGTATCGACATCAATGATGACGAGATCGGCCCGTTTCCCGGGTTCGAGACTCCCGATTTGGTCGTCGAGGCCAAGAGCACGGGCGGCATCGATGGTGAGCATTTCGAGCAACTCGTACGACGACCATTGCTGTGCGCCGTACTCGAAGTTCGATAGCAGGCGAGCGTGTTTGGCCTCCTGAATAAGGTCCCATGAATCGAACCAGAACGGGTCGTCCAACCCGATAGCCACGTTTACGTCGAACTCTTGGAGTGCCGGGAGCGGGAACCAGGTTCGCTTGCCGGCTTGGAAGTAGCTGTAGACGGTCGGACAGTGAAGCACGTGCGCGCCAGCATCAGCGATTCGCCGTGCATCGTCCCGGTCTGCATGCAACAGATGGGTTAACAGTGTTCGCTCATCTAGGAGGCCATACTGGTCAAGTAACTCAAGCGGGTCATCGGCCCCGCTTCCCGCCGCCATCGTGTCGCCCGCAGTAGAGTCATACAGATGTGTATGGAGCCGTAAATCAGGATACTCTGCCCTGAGTTCGGCCACCCCTTCCCAGAGTTCCCGCGAACAGCCGGCTTCACCGCCTGGTGCGATGCTGGCGGTGACGCGTCCGTCGTATGTCTCGTGATAGGTGTCGATGAACCGCCGGGCATCTGCGAGTTGTTCATCAGCAGATGCAGGGTTGAGAAAGTCTGCGAGTTCCGGTCCAATCACGCCACGGAGTCCGGCTTCCCCAATCGCTTCTGCACCGAGTGCTGGCGTAAAATCCATCGCGTTTACAGTCGTGACGCCGTGTGAGAGTTGACGGAGGCAGGCGAGTTGCCACGCGGCCTCGAAGAAGGAGTCACCCAAAGTTGGTTCTGCGGTGTGATACAACGCGAAGGCTTCTTTGAGTAACTCCTCACCCCCGAGTTCACTGAACAAGCCTTGAACGAGCGTAAAATCGGTGTGGCGATGGCTGTCGATGAGACCAGGTATCACGACTTTGCCGCTGGCATCAATCACGTTATCTGTAGTCACGCTTCGGTCTGCAGGCTTCGTTGAGTCGACTGATGAAATGGTACCGTCCGTAACTCGAATGGAGCCGTTCCTCAGGATTCGATTCTCTTGATCCACCGTGACGACAATTGCATCGTGAATCAGGAGGTCGCTCATTATTCAGGGTATTTTGTCCAACTGCGTAAGTGATTGGGGCGAGAATCAAAAACGCCGACTCTCAATCAGACGATAAGCGGCAGTTCGAGAGACTTACTCGGGACTTCAGCAGCGCCGCTTTCTTGGTCGCTACAACCGCTATTTCATCGGCATTCGATTCTAGGGCGAGACAGCGCGCCGTCGTCACCGTAGACCGGGATACCACACCGCTTGGCCAGGTGTGTGGTGGTTCCAACGGTCGTCCTCGCGGATGAATCGGTTGTCACGCCACCTGAACCGCCCATTGGCCGTGTACGAGAACCGGTCAGGAAGTTCCGAAGCGGTCACAAAGGAGTGTTGACAGGCTGTGAACTGCCGCCGTGCTTCGTCGCTCCTCGGCGTGAACCGGTGCTCGACAGCGCCTCCTTGTCCGTCGACATCACGCCGAACCTCAATCTCGTCAGTCTCGACGTCCTGTGGCGCCGTCGCGCGTACAGGGTTGTCGAACGACACCACGAGTCGAACCTGATCGGCGGTGTATCGGCCGTCACCACCCATGTTACCGCCGCCGTAGATTGTGCCGTTGAGACGAACCTCGATGGCGACCGGATCCGCGTCAGGGAGTACTCGGACGGTGTCGCGGCGAAGGAAGCTGGCGACGTCGGTGCGGCCGTGGATGAAGGCAGACCCGAGTGTTCTCGCTCGCTTGTCGAACTCGTCGGGGAGACTCGGTAGATCCGTGTCGACGGTACATACGAAGCGAGGCGTGTTCAGGATCTCATCGACGACCTGAGGGAGGTCGCGAGGCAAATCACGCCCCTCGAATCGATGGGTGGCGAGACTGTCGCCGTACGGGACGGCAGCGGCGACATGGGTTCCCATCCTCGAGCTGTCGCTTGTGAAGCCGTACGAGCGGCCGTCGGCCGCGCAGATGTCCATGAGGGCACCCTGTGCGTCACGGCCAACGATGGCCACTGGGGTGGAACCCCGTAGCGCGCGGAGCGGAGCCGCGGTATCCGAGAGTTCGGGCGGGAAGAGCGCGAGTCGCCCACCTGTGGGACCCTCGACGGTGACCGGGTCTGATTCCTCCGGAAGCGGAACGCCGTCGGCGATGTAGAGCGGGTTACCACCGAAGTTACGGGACTGTGTCGAGGGTGAATGAGAGTCTCGGGAGAGAGCGTTACATCCGGCGAGACAGCTCGTGGAGCTCGCAGCGAGCGTCGAAAGGAGGGCGCGACGGGAAAGCGGGGGCATGCAGGCGTTGCTACTTGGTTCCAACATCTCAATCCTGTGGTTTGAACCGGTGACACCCGTGATTTGTCGAATAGGGTCACGGACAGCGAGCCGACTTCGGCAGGGGAGACGATCTAGGACAGGTTCCACCCGAGCCCACCGGCTGAGAGCATGCCGGATTCGACAAGGTAGCGGCCAGACCGCTTGGTGATGAACGTCTCCACGGAAACTTCGACGGGTCGCGTCTCGGCTCTGAGTACTCCCTTGGCTGCAGTCGTGGGCGTTCTCCTCAGCCGAGTGTAATAGCACCGCAGTCGGGGTTTATTGGCCCCTGACGGGCGAGGGGCGCTCAAAGCAGTCCCTCGTGAGACCGAATGAAATCTCTAGACACATCTACCGTGTTCGCAGGCGTCGACGTGAGAACAGACACTGGCCTCCCCGAGTGCTACGAGGTAATTCCGGAACTCCCGTGAGGCACAGAGACGAACGTACAGCCCATCGACAACCGATTGTACAATTAGAAAATACGTCGATACGTCTAATACATTAGAGACATAGAAATACATATGCCAATCGACATCGAGACGTTCGAAACGTCTCCGGAGGACAGCCTTCAGCACCGGGATGAAACGAACGCTGACCGCGTGATGCGGTTCCTCGCTGCGAATCCAGAGCAGGCGTTCACCCAGAGTGAGATTCGCGACGCGACCGACGTGAAAGCAGGCAGCATCAGTGTCGTCCTCTCGCGCCTCGAAGAGCGCGGGCTCGTCCGCCACAAGGGCAACTACTGGGCGATCGGTGAAGCCGACGAGGTGGCCGCCTACACGGGACTCTACGAGAGCACCCGAGCTGCGAACGACCGTTTCGGTGAGGAAGACATGGACGAATGGCTGGAACACGCCGTCGACGACGAGGAGACCGGATGAGCTACGAACGGGGCGATGTCGTTTGGGGACCAGATCCGTTCAAGTCGGGGGAAAATCCACGCCCGTGGCTCATCCTGAACAACCACAATCACCCGTTCGGCGACGAGGAGTACATGACGGTTACCTTGACGACGACCCCGCATGACGAAGGAATCGCTCTTGACGACGCCGACTGGGTCGAAGGCGGGATGCCACGACAGAGCTTCGCGTCACCTTGGGTAGTGGCATCGCCGAAGCATGCTGCAATCGTTCGGCGACAAGGCCGGGTTGGGGAAGCATTCGTACAGACCGTCGTCGACGCACTCGAATCGTATCTTGCGCCCCCAAACAACGAATGATTGTTGGGTTACCTAGATTTCGGGATTGGTTTATTGGCCCCTAACGGGCGAGGGGCGCTCGAAGAAGTCCCTCGTGAAATCGAATGAAATCTCCAGAAACATCCACCGTGTTTGCTGGCGTCGACGCGAGAACAGATACCAACCTCCCGGAGTGGTACGAGGCGAGACAAAACACCGAGGACGTGACGACCTTCGCCGAAGCGATTCGAAACCTTCCGCAAGCGACCGAAACGACAGTCGGCTACGAAAACCCCTACACGGGTGAATGGGTCGAGACAGAACGGTTCAACGCGGTCGTCGAGCCGAATCGACTCATTGAGCAGGCAAACGATAACGCTGATAGCGATCCGTTGTTCTCGGTTCCGACGGACAGTTACACCATCATCAATCCGACCGACGTGTACGGTGCGCTCGAAGACGTCCTCCGTGCCGAAACGTATGAGGACACTCCACTATCAGAACTCGTCTTCGGAGAGATCAGGCAGTACCGTGGCGGCGGAGAGGTGCATATGGACATCATGCTCGATGGCCTTTCGGTCACCCTCCCGGGGCGCAATGAACCGATTACGATGGGCGTCACGTCGGGCTACGATTTCTTCGGGAACAATGCGGTGTACGTCGAAGGCTTTGCCCGAGATAGCTACTGTGCGAACTCGATTCGTTCACTAACCGACAGAGAAGTCGTCAAGCACGTCGGCGACGTGGATGGCTTCGGCCCGTGGTGGGAATCGGTGCTGGAACAACTCGAACTCGTTGCCGACGACCTGTTGGGGTTCATCACCGACGCTCAAGACATCACCCTCACCCTCCCTGACGTGCCATTCGACCTCGAAGGCTTCTACGAACTCCTTGGCTTCCCCGAATACCTCGCTCAACAGGCAGCGAGTGATGCCCGAGCGAACGCCGCTGATCCGTTCGAAATCGACATGTGGACACTGCATTCGGGCGCAACGTACGCGCTGACGCACTTCTTCCGCGGGAAAGAGGGTGATTCACTCGACAGCTACGTCCGGATGGCCAACGACATCCTGTTCAATCCTGACGGTACACTCGAACGCGTCGAACGCGAGTACGAACAACAGGCCGAAGCGGAGACGAACGGCGACGGCCAGACTGGTCTGGAGAGTCAGGTTGCACTCGCCCAAATCGAGCAGGTGAGCGACAGCGTCCGTGAGAAAGCCGAAACGTTCGAGGAGCGCGAAGCAGAGCTGCGAGAACGCTTCGCTGAGGCAGCTGACTGAGCCAGTATTCCAATATAGTGTGATACCACACTAGGCTTTTGGCGACTGAGGACATACTGGTGGCTATGAGTAGCGACCGAATCGACGCCGAAAGTAAGGTATCGGGGAATCAGGCGAACATCCCTGCCCGGATTCGACGTGAACTCGATATTGATGATGGTGACCAGCTTCGTTGGCATCTCGAGGCCGATGGCAGTGTCCGTGTCGAAGTCGTCCAACAACGGGCGGGAACGTTCGCCGAGTTCGATGGCTACGATGGCGAAGCAACAACTAATGTAGTGGACGAGCATGACGCTTGGGGCGTCGAAACCGAATAGATGCCGCGCGCACTCATCGATACGACAGTCCTCTTTGCGGCAGCGTATCGACGCGATAGTTCCCATGATACCGCACTGCCGGTCATTCGTGGTGTCGACACTGGATCGCTTCCAGAAGCAGTCGTTCTTGAGTACGTCCTCGCGGAAACGCTGAATGGACTCACAACCCATGCCGGTCACGAGGCTGCTGTCGATCTCCTTAATCGAATCGAGGAAAACGCACGGTTCCATATCGAGTCACTCAGTACAGATGCCTTCGCGACAGGGAAATCCCTGTTCAGGCAGCACGAACCCCTCTCGTTCGTTGACGCCTGTATTATTGCGTATATGCAAACCGAGGGGCTTGGCTACCTCTATGCGTTCGACGATGACTTCGATGCCGTCGATGATATCTATCGACTCGATACAGCGACGAATCCCTACGACCCGAGTTGATCAGTAGACGCAGCGAAGGGCCGGTTGGTGTTACGTACCTCACCTGTTAGAAATCCGTAACAGCACCGCAGTCGTGTTTTGTTGGCCCCTGACGGGCGAGGGGCGCTTGAAGAGGTCCCTCGTGATCTGAGATGGCTTCGAGAAACATCTACGAGCAGACGTTCGACGAGGACGTACAGGAAGACGAACAGAGCAGTTGTCCCGAATGCGATGGTCGCGTCACCACCAACGCTCACGAAACGGTATGCGAGGACTGTGGACTCATCCTTGCCGACGAGCAAATCGACCACGGCCCAGAGTGGCGGGAGTTCGAAGGAGAGGAAACGGCGCAACGACGAACTGGAGCACCGAATACGGTTGCCCGGCACGACCGTGGCATCGGCAGCGAAATCGGCTGGAAGAAAGATTCAGAGGGCCGAACGATCGGCGGGAAGAAGCGGCGGCAACTCGGTCGGCTGCGTCGGGAGCATACACGAGCGAAAATCGGCTCAAAGGCCGACCGGAACCTTCTCTCTGGATTCGTCGAAATCCGGCGAATGACGGCCGCACTCGGCTTCACCGAGAGCCTTCGAAACCAAGCGTGCCAACTGTTTCGAACCGCCCAGAGCGAAGATGTGCTTCGCGGTCGATCAATCGAAGCAATCGCGTCGGGGTGTCTGTACGCGGCCTGTCGCCTCAACGAGTATCCCCGAACGTTCGAGGAGATCGCCACGGTCTCAAAACTCGGCGAGGGGAAGGTCCGGATGGGATACAAAGTACTGAATCGAGAGCTTGAGTTGCCGGTTCCACCGGCCGGGCCGGAGCAGTACCTTCCGCAAATCGCCTCGGAAACAGGGGTGGGAAACGAGACGGAGCGTCGAGCACGGACGCTCCTTGAGGACGCACTGGGAGATACAGTTGCAAAGAGCTGCAACCCCGCAGGCGCTGCAGCAGGGGCGCTGTATGTCGCCGGACAGGAAACGGGGGAGTTGCTTACCCAAGCCGAGATTGCGGACGCAGCGGGCGTGTCTAAAGTGACGGTTCGAGAGCGGTATCGGGAGGTGGAAGCGACATCGACGTGATGCAGTAGTCGTTTTTATCGGCCCCTGACGGGTGCGAGGCCGAGAGGCGTCGCGTGACACCCGATGTTGGACGAACGAAACGCAGTCGTTGCGTACGAACAGTCGAACGGCACGTACAACCTCCACATCTCCTCGTACCTCGGTCGTAATCTACGGCTCACCGACCGAATTACGAGCGAATCGCCGTACGGAACTGGAACGAATGGCTACGAACCGGGCATCGTCGATGAAACCCCCATCGAAGAGAGCCTCTCGCTACAGCAAGGCATCGACCGGCTGAACTTCGAACGGTTCGGAGCAGTCATCGTCGTCAGCGAAACATTCGACACCACACCGTACCGGGCGCTATGGTTCGGACTTGAAGACTGCTGTGAGGTTGTGTACGACAGCGAGGCGTTCGGCAACGGTGCCCTCGTCAGCGTTCACGGCGCCGGCGCCGGGGCGATGGTCGACGAGAACTTCTGTACTCGATACACGGCCACCAAACGGACGCTGGGCCGGCTCGTCGACGATGGTGTACTCCGAGCGACTGAGGCCCGGACTCGACTGCAAGAGTACGTGGTTTCGTTGAAACAGGACGATTACAAGATCATCTTCGCGTCTGGAGCAGCGCCCGAGAGTCACGAACGGTCGATACTCGATACGCTGACGGGGTCCGGCCGGCAATTCCTCCGGGAGCGGTAGTAATCCGGGCTTCGGGCCGTACGTTCTCTTTTTGTTGTCTATTTTCCACCACCCGCCAACCACCGCCCCACCCTCCGCTCCGTGCTCGCTACGCTGCGCGCGCAGCCACGACCGAATCACGAAAGATTACGTTGGTAAAATCCACAGACAGTGATTTGTTTCAGCAGCCGTGCTGTATGCAGGGTGCAAGTCAGTTATGGCGAATTTCAACAGAGCCACTTGATACGCAGCGGAGCTATCAGTCGTAGTAACTCACGCGTTCAACAACTTCTGCGAAGGCAACGTTCTCGCGAACATCAGTAATCTCGATGTCGACACGCTCGCCCTGTTCAGTGTCGGGAACAATGACGACGAAGCCACGCTCGACCCGAGTGATACCGTCACCTTGGTCGCCAATATTGGCGATCTCTACCCGTCGAGTTTCGCCTTCCGCGACAGGTGGTTTCTGGGGACTCTGAGAGCCTTCTTGAGCTGCTGTCTCTGTATCTTTGCTCTCTTCTTGTTCGTTCGACGGTGACGGTGAAATCGCTACGCGGTACGTTTCACCGCGCTGAAGATTCGCAAGCCGAACTTCTTGTTCTGGTACTTCGAGCACATATGATTCGTCTCGCTCTTCGACAGTCGCAGAGAACAAACAGCGAAGTTGGTCGGGAATTTCCATCAGTGGTGTCTTGGGAGAGATACCGAAACAGAACACTTCACTCTACTGTCTGCGTTACCACGGCGCTCTAACGCTCTGACAGACCGGACAATCAATCCACATCTCAGTTGGTCCCACGCTCAATTCCACCTCTATATTCAGCACACCGTTTCCATCACTCGCTGAGAGTTTCAACAGAGGGAATAACATTCAGTCGCACGCCGTCGGAGTCAGCGATTTGAGATTGAAGTCCGATTTGCCGCAGTACCGCTCTGCAAGGGAAGCCAAAGCCCGCGTCCGTAGAATATCGGCAGCGTTGTGCTGAATAAGCCGCTCGAAGTCGCCGGCTTCGAAGGCTGTTACGGCTTCCTGACTCGTTTCGAACGGATCAACTACCGTCAACCCACGGCCGACGAGTGTCTCATACACTGTTTCAAGATCGGCCGCCGCTCCATCACCGAGCTGTGTATTGAATCGATGTTGGAAAATCGGCATTACGTCCGCGTACGGCAAATCGACGAACGGCCACGGAACGTCCTGTAGCGCATAGCGCGTCCGAAGAAACGGCAGGTCGAACCCGTTCCGATATCGCTCGCCATTATAGGCGACAAGAAGGTACTCTCTCGGAGTCAACGACTCCGCAGCGAACGACGTGACCGCCTCAAGCAGTTCCGCCTCGCTCTGATGGCTGCTCAGCTTGAGCGTAGTCTCGAACGTCTCTTCGAGTCGATGCTCCATCGCTGCTTCATCGACGGAGCGACCACCCGTATTCAACAGCACCCGGCAGCCAATCGGCAGCGAAAACCCGACGACGGTGACCAACGCATCCGTCTCGAAGCCCGTCGTTTCGATATCGAACGCAATCGGCGTGAGTTGTGATCCCATTTTCTATCCAGACCATCCAGAAGAGCACTCATATCCCTGTGCGCAAGCGTTCCGATTCTTCCGATTCCAATACTCGACCCGAAGCGGAAGAATCGGAAATCACCCACTTCCGCTTAATACGCTCGCGTCAAAACAGGGTGCGCAATGATTCGGGATGCGCGGGTACTACAGGCCGATTTCGTGCCGCAAGAAGTCGTCCACCGCGATTCCGAAGCGAACCAACTCTCGAACGCCCTCGAACCGATTACCCGCGACGAACCCGCCGAAACAGCGTTCCTGTTCGGTCCCTCCGGAACCGGAAAGACGTGTCTCGCCCAGTTTACCGTCGAGCGGCTTCGTCGCGAAGTCATCGACGTGAACTACCAGTACGTGAACTGCTGGCAGAACTACACCCGATTTCGAGCGATTTACCGAATCCTCGAAGGCATCGGCCAGACGCTGGATGTCCACCGGCAGTCGACGCCGAAAGACGAACTCCTCGAACGGCTTCGGAACTACGATGGCCCATCGTATCTCGTGATTCTCGACGAGGTCGACCAACTGGAGAACATGGATGTCCTGTATGATCTCTACACGATGTCGAATATCTCGATGATACTGATTGCGAACCGCGAAGAGGAGCTGTTCGCCCGCCTTGACGACCGCCTATCGAGCCGCCTCACCAGCAGTACGCGAATCCGCTTCGAGCGGTACGGCATCGAAGAGCTTGTGGGGATTCTCGATGCCCGTGCCGAGCGAGGGCTTGAACCAGATGCCATCGACCGCCCACAGCTCGAACGCATCGCCAACGCCGCTGCCGGGGACGCCCGTGTCGCTATCGGAATTCTTCGGAACGCTGCACGAGAGGCCGAACGGAACGGCGTCGAACGAATCTCGTCTGCAGTCATCGACGAGGCGATTCCGGAAGCTCGCGATGAGGTTCGACAAAAGAACGTTGAGACCCTCACCCCACACCAGCGAACGCTCTATGAAATCCTCGTCGAACACGGGGAGATGAAACCGGGAACGCTGTACGAGCGCTACTGTGACCGTATCAACGACCCGAAAACGAAGCGGACGATGCGGAACCACCTCTCGAAGATGTGCCACTACAATCTCGTTGTTTCTGAAGGTGAAAATCGAGGGCGGACGTACCGTCCGGCGAGTGAATAGTACCGCTCGTCCGTTCATGATCTGAGTCACACGAAAAATCGGGTATTTGCCCTGTTGGAGCCCTATTAGGCAGTGCTTTCTACAGCCGGAGCAGGCCGAGTGCCTTGGGGGTTGGCCTGCTACGATTTACTGAAACAAACGGTGGGGACACCTTCGAATTGAGCATTTTTGTACTACATGGCGCGGGGACAAAGAGCACACCTGCCTTCAGGAATATACCCACGAATCTAGCAAGCAAACATCCCAAACAGCTATGTTCCAACATCCCCAACACTAGTCTATGTCGAGCGGCACTATCGATATCGACGAATTCGAGGACGCTGACGGCGACGAATTCGACGAGCGGAACGACACTGAACGAATCCTGCTGTTTCTTGACGAGCACGACGACCGTGCGTGGAAGGCAGCGACGGTCGCCGAGCGACTCGGGCTGGATACGGACGCCGTTAGTGCAACTCTCTCGCGATTGAAGGGCCGAGGTCTCGTGCGGCACAAGCGCCCATACTGGGCGATTACTGACGATGAGGAACGGCTCCAATCTGCCTATCGGCTGCATCAGCAGCACGAGGCTGCAGATGAGCAGTACGGCGAAGAGCATCTCGAAGAACTACAGACCGACGAAATGGAAGAGGTACAGTGACCGCGTTCGATGATTTGGAACGGGGCGATATCGTCTGGGGGACCGATCCACTCTCAGACAAAGGTCGACCGCTGCTCGTTCTCGGGACACCTCGGCTCCCAAACCATGGAACCCAACTCATTACGGTCCTGATTTCCACGAAGACCTATCACGAGGAGTCACTCACGCTCCGAGATGATGATTACGATGGCGAGCCACTCGGGAAACGGAGTTACGTCCTCCCGTGGTCCCTTGCGACCCTCAATAGTGCTGCAGATGTCGAACAGTATTTGACCACTCTCGTCGACGAGCGCACAGAAGATGTAGCGAAGCAATTGCTCAACTACATCACCAAGTGAACTCAATCGTATCGGAAATTCCGGAAATACCCCGCCACGGCTTATCTCAGACATCGACGAATACTGGCGTATGCAATACGCCGAAAGCCAAGCGACACCGTCGCTTCCGACTCTTGGTGACCAGTGTTACCTGCTGGAAACTGGAGAGGCGACGACTGGACCGCTCCAGTCGCTCGTCCTTGACCACCTGCTACTCAACGAGGGTGACGCATACTGGGTTGATGCAGCCGGCCACGCCCAGGCGGATACGCTCGCTCGAATCGCGCCGAGTAACCGCCTCCTCGAACGTATCAATGTCGCTCGCGGCTTCACCGCCTACCAACACGCCGCGCTCGTCAATCGCGTCACCGATTTTGTCGACAAGGATACGAGCATCGTCGTCGCACCAGACGTCGATGCAATGTACCGGAGCGACGATATCCGTGGCCCCGATCCCGAGACAATGCTTCGGACGGCTGTCGAACGACTCAGTACGCTGTGTCAATCCCACGGGATACCGGTCATCCTGACGTGCCGACAGCGAGACGACCTGAGTGCCTCGGTCGCAGAACACGTCGAGGACGTCATTCGCTGTGAGAGTACGCAGTTCGGCCCTCGCTTTGTCGGCGACGGCTTCGAGACGCTCGTGTATTCGACTGGCGACGGCTATGTCCAGACGACGCTTGCGTTCTGGAAGCACGTTCTCACGACGCGGGCGGAGACCAATGGAGCGATCGTGGAGGTGGCACATGGGGCGAACTAACCCGACGTACCGCGACACAGTCCGTGCGATACGCGACCGTTGGCAGCCGTTCCAGCGGGCACTCAGACAGCGTGACCAGCCCGCATTCGATCGACTGTTCGAACACGCACGAAGCCACGCCGACGCTGGTGGATACCTGAACTGTGATGAGCCAATGTTTCCGATTCTCATCTCGATTGCGCTTGAACAGGAGCGACGCATCCACCAACTCGAAGCTCGGGTCGGCGAACTGGAATCGGAAACAGAACCGGAAGCAACTGAATAGCCGTGCCGTACAAATTCGACTACCTCGATGGGGATGTTCTCGCGTGGTCGCTGACCGACGACGGAGCGACTGTGGACCGTATTAGCGATTACACGCCGACCATCTACGTCTCTGCGGACCGCGAGGGGCTACTCGGCCGGGCACAAAGACATCTCAGCGGGTTTCCAGCCATCGACACAACAGCTATCGAGCGGTGGCGAACTGGGTTCCGACACGATGCCGAACCCGTGCTCCGACTCGATATCGACAGCATCGAACGAGTATCCGATGTAGCGAGCACGGTCGCAAGGTGGGAGTCACCGGGCACCTATCGGCTGTACAACGTCGACTTCACGCGTGAATTCCGCTTCTGTCTGGAGACCGACCGCGTACCGCTTCCAGAGCGGGAGCTGCGAACGGTCCACTTGGAGACACCAACCGAACAACTCGGAGCGAACGAACTCACCCATCTCTCCGTCGACGGTGAGACGGTCACCGGACCAACAGCGATTCTCGAAACAGTTATCGAACGCCTCGATACAATCGATCCGGACGTTCTCGCCCTCGAATCGAGCGACCTCGTCCCCGACCTATACGCCCTCGCAGAGCGGAACGGTGTCGACCGATTCGACCTCGGTCGACAACCGGGATACAACCAACTCGCTGGCGAGTCAACGTACCACAGCTACGGCCAAACCGGACACTCACCGGCCCGATACAACGTGCCCGGCCGGGCCATCATCGACCAATCGAATACGTTCATGTGGAACCAGACGAACCTCGACGGCTGTCTCGATCTGGTCGAGCGCTCCGGCTTACCCCTACAGGAATTGGCGTGGTCGAGCATCGGTCGCATCCTGACCGCGATTCAGATTCGAGAAGCCCGCAACCGGAACGTCCTCGTCCCATGGCATTCCTGGCGTCACGAGTTCTTCAAATCGATGCGGCGACTCCATGACGCCGACCGTGGGGGGTTCACCTTCTCTCCAGAAGTTGGCTTCCACGAGGATGTCCACGAACTCGATTTCTCATCCCTGTATCCGAATATCATCGTCACCCGGAACGTGAGCCCCGAAACTGTCTGCTGTGACTGCCATTCTGACCGCGCAGACGTTCCGGGAATCGGCTACAGTATCTGTGACGACCGGGGCTACCTTCCCGACGTACTGGAGCCGCTCATTGAGGATCGTGACGAAATCAAGGCCGAGCTCCGGAAGACATCCGACCCGGAACGACAACACGAACTCGAAGGGCGTTCGAGTGCCATCAAGTGGATTCTTGTCTCCTGTTTCGGCTATCAGGGCTTCTCGAACGCCAAGTTCGGCCGCATCGAGTGCCACGAGGCAATCAACGCGTTCGCCCGAGAGATTCTCCTAGACGCCAAATCAGTACTGGAGGAGAACGGCTGGCGGGTCGTCCACGGCATCGTCGACAGTCTGTGGGTTACCCCCCAAGCCGAAGCTGAACAGACGCCACTCAAAGAGCTGTGTAGTACGCTCACCGAGGAACTCGACATCCGATTGGAGTACGAAGCCGCATACGACTGGATCTCGTTCGTCCCACAGCGAAACAGCGAGGCGGGGGCGTTGACGAAGTATTTCGGAAAGCGTCTCGGTGGTGGCTACAAGTACCGCGGTATCGAATGCCGGCAGCGGAGCACGCCGGAACACGTGGCGGATGCCCAGCGAGCACTGATTGAATCACTCGATGAGTACCGCGACCCAGAGCGCGTCTGTGATGTCCTTGAGGGCTATCTTACAGACCTCAAACGAGACGAAGTCGACACCGACCGACTGGTCGAGACGATACGCGTCTCGAAGCCGGTAGGGGAGTACGACCGAAAGACCCGGACGGTTGCCGCACTCACGCGAGCCGGCGAGCAGGGTATTGCGAAACAGCCCGGCCAAACGGTTTCGTACGTGGTTGTTGACGACCAAGCCGATTCGATGGACCGAGTTCGATTAGTGCACGAATCATCGACGAACTACGATACGGCATACTACGCGACGCTGCTTCACCGTGCAGCAGAAAGCGTTCTCTCACCGCTGGGGTGGCGAGAACACGACATCAAGCAATATCTCTCGGATCGAACCGACACGAGTCTTCTGCAGTTCAACTGAGCATCACGGTGGGTTTTCTCGTGCGCCCGACGGGCGGGCGCAGGCGAGTAAGCACCTGCACCCGTGATTGAATGACGACGAGTGAACCCAACAGCGACAGCGATGCATCGGCAGTCGACCCACGGACGAGACGAGCACAAGAGGAAGCGATGGAAGTCAGTCTGCGGCAGGCCGGCGGCATTTACACTGTCCACTCGGAATCCGAGAACACCTACCGTGTCGATATCACGCGAAACGAGTGTACGTGTCCGGACCAACAGAAACCGGAGACAGAGCGTTGCAAGCACCTCCGGCGAGTCGATATGGAAATTCGGAATCGAACGGTCCCAACTCCGGACGGCCGTCTGCCGGAGCGGCCTGTTGCAGACGGCGGAGCAGCTGCGTCCAGTACCCAGCCCGATGAAAGCGAGACGCCGACCCGAGTAGAGGGCCCACTACCGGAGTTCGACAGACATGGTGAGCCGACCGGAATGACCTACTTCCGGTGTACTGCCTGCGGGCGGGAAGCCATGCGTGAGAGCGATCTCGCGGACTGCTGCCCAGTGGTGGAGCAATGACAGCACCCTACAGCGAACTCATCGACGCAATCAGTGGCGTTACTCTCGGTGAGCACCCGAGCGCACTTCGGTGTACGACGTGTGGCGCGTATCTCTTTGATGCCGCCGAACCGACGGGTTATGCTTACAAGTTCACTGACGAGTCCGAATGGCGAATCGCCCGTTTGTACTGCCATGACTGTAGCCGCCGGACGGTGGCTCACCCGACACTGGGGGCCCAAGAGGCACAATTCGAGGCGGTCATCGACAGCGAACACGCTATCCGGACACTGGAGGAGATTCGAATCCTCGATTACAACGATCCATTCTAGTAATTTACTCTGTTTAAGGACTAGAAACAACTAACAGAGTCAATATTTACCCGATAATTCGCATAGTTTTTACCTCTTTCTTACACGCCCTAAAGTGTTGGATACGATGGCAGTTGTCGACGATGGTAATGTCGATTCGAGCATGCTGCCGAAAGCAAGCCCCACCTCCAAATATGAACGCAAATCCATGCTTTTGGATCCCGACGCAAGAGAGCGGTAAAGTAGTGCGACTTCTCCAGTTCCTCTTGATCACCTTCCTGGTTGTCGGCGTCGTTGCCGCACAACCTGCTGCTGCTCAAGAATCAGCGAACCCAGTTTGTCAAGAAGACTCAGGGACGCTCGCCTCAATGATCGAAGGCTTCCTCCAATTAACGACAGCCCTCGGACTGATGGGGTTGCTCGTCGTCTGGCAAGGCGAGTCCGTCGCGGAGATGTTTACGCTGAGTCGGGACCAGCTATCGAGAATCAAACAGCACAAAATAACGGCTCTGAAATCCGCCGTCATTCTCGTGCTTCTCGGCCCGCTGTTCGCTTTGGCCGGCAGAACCATGGACCTCCCAGTTGCTCAGTGTGTGGATCTGACGCCGTTCTAACCGATGGCCTCCCAAGGACTCAGCCTGGGATTTGCCATGCTGTTAGTCATCGGTTTCACGACCGTCGCAAGTGCAGATCCACCACGGCCAGGGACCACAGATAGTGGCCTCAACGAAAGTGAGGAAGCGACGCTGTGGGCCAAGCAGTCTGCCGAAACGTACGTCAACGAATCGGCGTACGAAGCCGCTTACGGTGAAAACCGGACGACGGTCCATCAAATTGCCAACGGGACGGACATGACGTTCCGTCGACCCCCGGATACGGCTGGCCAGTGGACGCGGTATGCCCACAGCCAATACGAGGCGGGCGACAGCAGCACGTCGGTATTCCCGCCGACAGCGAATCGCACCAACTCGACGTACATCAAGGACGCACACGCGACGCTGTTTGCCCTCTCGCCGGCGACGAAAACGTACCTTGCATCTGGCGATAGCCGGTTCTATGTCGCACCCGAGGGAGAGGTGTTCGGAACGATCGATTACCGCGTCGCACTCCCAGCCGACGAGACGGTTGGAAACACGACGACGAAGTGGGAACTGGAGACGCACAGAATTTCGGAAATCCGTCTCTATGCAGACGATGAAGAAATCGCTCGCACAGACGGAACACACCGTCCCGAAATCGGCTATCAACTTGACGACGATGTCGAACAATTACGGATAGAAGCCGACATCAACGCGAGCATCAACCGCACGAAAATCACGCGGACTCGGCTTGACGACGGGAGCATTCACGAATCCATCACGTGGACGCGCCTCACCGACTCGGTGACCGTAACCGATAGCCGCAGTGTCGATGTGTACGATCTTCAGGCGACGGTCCACTACACCGAATATCCGAACGGTGAGACGGGCGTTTCAGTCTACCAGACGGCGCCGTGGCAGGGGTATCGACTCACCGAGGATGATCGCGTTCGAGTCCGCGGCATCTGGCGGTTCTTCACCGCTCGCGAGACCGAGTGGGACGACCTCGTTCGGGCCACCGCAACGGATTCCGAGCGTGTCGACTCGACCGCTCTGCCGGTGTACGTCCATGCATATCCGTCACGCCTTGGACCACAGACCAAACCGGAGTACGATGGTCCCACAATTCTGGATCAGTGGGGACAGACACGCCGTAGTCCGAAAGCCGATCTCCACGAAAACGTCACCGTCGACATCGTCGAGGGACGTTACGAGACGACGTATGGAATCGCCGTCCGGACACGACGTGTCGACCGTGAGACAGTCACTGTCCACGGCATCGTCAACGGCGTCGAAACCGAGCCCCGACTGCCACCCGCCGAGGGAGAACGCCCACTCCGTGAAACGAATCTCTCGGCGGCAGTGCTGCAGCAAAACGAGTCAGTTGCGACCGTTCGGCTGACGCTACGTGAAGCCGACACGGGCGACCCGATCGTACTGGCTGACGACGAGCGAGTCGCACCCATTGCCGACCTCTCGCGGGACGGCTATATCGAGATCGACGGACAGCAAGTCAAGACGAACGCGACAGGCGAAGCAGTCGTCCACCTGACTGAACCGGGCGCCTATACCGCACGCTACGAACCGGGGTCGTGGCTGGATCACTACCCCGCCTACGCCGGCGATTCGACAGTCGTCCGCTGGCACCCACTCACGACAATTTCAGAATGGGTTGACCTTGCCATCCGATTCGGCCTCTGGTTCACACCACTGCTGGTTGCCCTCTACGCTGGTCTTCGCCTCGGCAGTTTCCTTCGCTGGAGTGAGAATCCATGACTCAACCAACGAGACGAACCCTCCTGTGTAGCATCGCCGGAGCAGCCGCACTCAGTGGCTGCTCGGAGAATACGGAATCACCCAACGACAGCGGGCAGTTTGAGCAGGCCTCTGTCGAGGACCAACAGCTCGTCGTCTCGATGTCCGAGTCACTCGATGCTGACACCATCTCAGTCGTCAATCCGGATGGAGAGGCGTTCGCTGAGACTGACCTCAGTGCCGGTGTAACGCGGGTGGCGTTCGACATCGGAACAGAATACGTCCCTGGAGAGTATCGAATTCTCGCTACAGATGGCGAAGAGACGGTCGCTGAAACGACGACCGTTATTGAGCCAGATTTAGAAATCGTTGAGGTTGGCGTTGGGGCGAATCATCTCGACCGGATGCCGGAAGAGCTAGGAAGTACGCGTGATGTGGAGTGTTTCGTTGAGGTTGAAAACCGTGGACAAGGCCCAGAACTCGTTGAACAACTCCACATCAAAGGAGAGGTGCCGAATCCAACGAACCTAACCGAAAATGAAAGTGGGATATTTGATGCTGAAAATGGGGGAGGAGAGAAAGATAGAGTCTTGTTGTTAAGGACTCAGCAGAAAGACATTTTCAGTAACTCATTACCATTCTCGTTCGAGGGAGATGGAATTGACTGCGAACCAGAATCGCAGCAAGGATTGGCAGAAGTTTCCATTTCGACTAGAGTTGGCGCGGACTTGAAACAAGAATACGATGTCACCTACTCTGCCTCATCAGAGTATGATGGCTGTGATATCGCACTCGACACTGGTGGTTAGATGGCTGAGATTCCCTTCTCAGACTATGGCATCCGGTGGTTCGAAGACATCGTCAGGAGGATCACCGAGTGGTTTACGACGGAGTTGACCAGTGGATTACGAGCCGAATTAATCTCGTTACTTGATACACCCCTCCCAGAAGGCCAGGGGACGGAACTAATATTCGCGAAACCACCAGAGAGCGATGGCTTGTGGCACAGCATCTACGAGTCGACAGTTGCAGGTGAAACGATGGCCTTCGCGCTTCTGATTCTCTTCCTCAGCGTTCAAACGCGGCACTTCATCCGAATCTTCGATGTTGGAAGTGCATTTGAAAATCGACGCGCTCGGAAGAATTCCTGGATCGGTGCGTTCCTCATCGTCGGGTGGTATTGGCTCGGCGTTGCCACCCTTTACGTCGTTGACGCACTGACCATTGGGCTTCTTCCGGACATGGCCAACGTCGGCGAGTCTCTCGTCGCACTACTCCCACACGCTGCTGGAACACCGGGCTTGACGCTCATCATGGCGACGCTCGGCGGGACATCGATGGTCGCACTGAAGGCGCTCTTCTTCATCCGAGAAGTGCTCTTGTACGTCTATCTGTACGGAATGCCGATTGGCATCGCGGTCGCCTACGGGAACGTCCCAATTCTCTCGACAATCGCTCGGCGACTCTGTGCGCAGTTCATCCCGCTTGCCGTCTTACCGCTTCCAGCAGCAGTTCTCTTCCGAGGGTATGAACTCCTCTTTACCGGCGACCAACAGCTGGCCGTCGACGGGAGCTTCCTCGAGTATCTCGTGGTCATTTCCCTACCGGTACTCGGCCTGTACGTTACGTGGAAGACGTTCCGATACGCTGCGCCGCTCGCAGCACGAACGCTGAGTCGAGCCGGGCGTGGTGCCGTGATAATTGGAGCAGCAGCGGGCGCCGGCTACGCCGCAGGCCCAGGCGCAGCGGCGGCGACCGCTCGATGGGGACCGAAAGCCGGTGCCGGATCAGTAATGGCGTCTCAGCTTTCCTCAGGAGACGGGTCGCCGAATCAAGGCGCCACAGAACAGCAACAGCAGGCGGACGACTCGGCGTATCGACGCAAAGAGAACGACCCAGCATACTACTAGCATGTCCGGAAACAACGGCGCTGCAGCACGGCGAATCATGAATCGCCTCGGAGAAGACAATCGCCTTCCAGTCGTGAACATCAGGGAGGCAGATGTAGGTATCCTGCTTGGCTTCCCGCTCGGCGGGTTGCTGGTGGGGAGTACACTGGGTATCGAACTCGTCACCATCGGACTCGCGTTGGTCGGTCTGACAGTCGGCGTTGCAGTCGTCTACGCAGCCCCGTCCCAACAGACAGCGTGGGATTGGCTGACCGATATGCTCCGGTATCTGTTCCGACGACCGCGTGAAACTCGCAATCATCGAGCGGTGGCGACAAACGACTCGACGAGTGGTGGACTCGTCGAATACACGCCGTTCACGCCGGAGGAATCGACACAGGAGTTGACCAACGTTCGGCGAGCGTGGCCTGGAGCCGGTGCCGTCCAGCGAACGGATGGGACGATGGAGGCGTTTCTCGAAGTCGAGCCGGCGAACATGGATTTCGCGATGTCGGATGACTGGATGGCGGTCCAAGACGCTGCCGAGGAGTTCGCGAACAACGAACTCGAGTATCCGCTGACGTTCTATGCGACGACACGGTCGTTTCCCGTCGAGCGACTCGTTCGAAAGCTCGACGACCGTCTGGATGACCCGGATGTCGAAGCAAACCCCGCCTTCCATGACCTCCTAACGGAATACCGCGACCGACGACCGACCGAACTCGCCGACACACAGCAGTTGCGCTACTTCCTCGGGGTCGAGGTAGAGAAACTCGAAGTGTATCAGCGATACGAACAGGAACCAACACCGGGCGAGCGACTCACCGATTTCCCGCTTGTTGGCTGGCTGTTCACGCCGTTTGTGACCCGTCGAGAGAGCTTCGAAGATGCCGAACTCCGAGCAGCCATGTTCGAGAAACTCGATGACAGAATTCGAAGCGTCGAAACCGAATTCATCGAGAACGTCTCCGGATGGACGGGTCGTCGTCTCAGCACAGTCGAGTTGTTCGTTCTCGGCATGGAGTTCTGGAACGGTGAGGAATACGACCCGGACCACGTCGGCCCCATTCTCCGTGGTCAACCCACCGTTGGACAGTCAGAACGGAGGTCCGATGCGTAATGGTCAGCACCGAGGGATTGCCACCGCAGGTGTCGGAGTTGTCCGAGGCGCTACCACCAGTCCTCTCATCGGAAGGCGTCCTGCTCTACGGCGTCAGTGGAGTAATCGCGCTCATTCTCATCGCCAACGTCGTGAATTGGTGGCGTGACCGCCAACGCGAGGATGTCGAACTCGGCGAGCTTCTCGAGGACGAAACGCTTGAAGCAGCCGAAGCAGAGTGGGCAGTACTCGACGATCTCAGCGAACGCCAACAGGACCTCATGGCGCCAGCGGCAATCACATGGGAAACCCGCGCCGCTCGAGTCGGTGAGCAGTGGACGACGACGCTGTACGTCGCGGAGTATCCCGATGCGCCGAAAGACGGCTATCTCAGTGGACTGTTCGAGTTGACCGACGTGGAGTTCGACCTGACGAGCCGGATCGTTCCGAAGAACCAACCCCGCGCTCGTGACGAACTACAACGGGTTGCTGACAACCTCCAGGCCGACGCACGACTGGAACGCTCCGTCCGCGGGTCGTATCTCCAAGAACGAGCGAACCGAGCCGAGGCGACGTACAAGGCCGTCGAGAACGGCCAGAAAGTGTTCGATCAAGAACTCGTCATCACGGTGCGAGCGGACACTCGTGATGAGCTAAGCCAAGCAGTCAAGCGAGTCCGGGCGACACTCCGCGAACAGCCTGCGAGAGTCGAGCCAAAGACGGCGATTTGTACACAGGACCTCGCACTCCAGTCAGCGGCACCGATCGGTCCGAGCGAACTTGATCGAAGCGCTGTCGCACTTGGCGGGGCTGTCGGGGCGTTGCTCGCCTCACCGCACAATGCGACGATACTCGAGGAAGGTGGCGTCGAGTTCGGTATCCACAAAGACACGCGTAGCCCGCTTGTTATCGACCCCTTCGGTCGTGAGGATGGCTACGCGATGTTCACTGTGGGCGATCCTGGCTCGGGGAAGAGCTTTGGTGCCAAGCAGAACTTCATTCGCTCAATCGAACAAGACCCGGACCGAATCGGCGTTATTCTTGAACCGCTGAACAATTGGGCCGGGGTCGCAGAGGCCCTCGGTGGCAGACGGATTACTGTCGGCGGGACGCTTGGACTGAACCCCCTAGAAATCAAGCCAACACCGGAGCATGTGTTGAATGCGCGAGGGGATGATGCAAGTCTCCTGAAAGAGCGTCGTAATCGTGCGGTGAGTTTCTTCACGAACTTCTTCGGTCACCGGGATGTGGACCTGGGCGATCGACGGACCACGTTGGAATTGGCGATCGACGAGGCGTACGACCGGAAGGGAATAACCGAAGATGTCTCGACACACGACCGCGAGAGTCCCACGGTTCGCGACGTACTGGATATCCTCGAATCGATGAACGAGAATCCGGAAGAGTACGTCGTTCGCGTCGAAGCGGAGAGTGAGAAGATCCAATCCGACGTAGTTTGGTTGCTTGATCAGTTGCGACCGTTCGAGGAGAATGGGCAGCTGGAGAATTTGGGTCGGCACAGTGAATTCGATATCAGAGATGAAGATATCGTGTATCTGGATCTCCAGCAGCAGGGTGGGTCGATCGGTGGGCATACGAGTCTCCTGATGGAGTTACTCATAACCCTCGTCTACGAGCGTGCCAAGACCACAGACAAATCGGTCGTTCTCGTCGTCGACGAGGCGAGATACATTCTCTCTGATTCGGCAACACTCGAATACCTCGAAACGATATTCCGCCATCACCGCCACCACGACCTCTCGATTCGCCTCGTCACACAGACCGTCGATGAGTTCTTCCAGCAGCCGCAAGCAGAGATGATTCTTGACCAATGTGCCATCAAGCAGTTCCACAAACTCGACGGGATGGATGAACAGTGGGCTGATGAATTCGGTTTGAACTACGCCCAAATGCGATTCGTCCAAGATGCGATTCCCGGGAGCGATGAGAAAGGTTACTCGCAGGCATTACTCGGAATCGACGGAGAGTGGCGGGGAATGGAAGTTCGAGCATTACCGACTGAAAAGGCTGTCATTGACTACGAACCACAATCGAACCAGAGTGTCGAAGAGAGCCTGCAGTCAGATGAGTTCCGTACTGAAGGAAAAGACGCCGCCACGGGGGACGATTGAACCGACGTCTTGGTTCAATCGCAGACGGGTCGAGATACGGCGGCAGCCTGGGTATATGCGCTGCGTCAGCGTGACAACTCATACTGAACGTACTCAGAACCGGCTGGCTCATCCGAATTCGAATCCCCAGAATAGCAATCGAGGCAACGTGTCGACACCGCTACGGCACGCTCTTGCCTAATCACCCAACGCCTCAGGATTACGTTCCATCCTCGACCAGGCATAACTACCGAGACTTACCACGACCTCGCTTCTGAAACGAACTCAGAATCGTCTGCAGTCGTAGATTACAGCGGTAGCGAGGCGAAAACCACGGCTTTAGCCGTGGGATGAAGCCGACAACTGGGAATCTCTCCACCTCATAGCCACGGTTGTGGTTAGATGTTTGCATCACATCTTTAGATGACCGACGTCTACATACTGACGATGCCTCGTGGGTTCGACAGGGAACGTACTAACGTCCACAAACTCCAGTACCACTTCATCTGGTGCCCGAAGTACCGCAAATCGGTGCTTGAGGGCGAGGTACGCGACCGGCTCGAAGCA
>Ga0207771_100101_pt1 | contig 61732 bp, 56 predicted proteins | sample A23M2SouthBayCA_2_FD_187731 | JGI IMG/M metagenome (GOLD analysis project Ga0207771, IMG submission 187731) | Aerobic enrichment media microbial communities from Eden Landing Ponds, California, USA - A23 M2 (2) (SPAdes) | ecosystem: Environmental > Aquatic > Marine > Unclassified | place... | reverse complement strand
TGCCGAAACGTCGACGGAGATTCGGGGATCGCCGTCGTCCCTTGCGGCGGCAGCAGTGTATGTTGCTGTCGGTAGTCGCGGTCGGTGGTCCCAACAAGAGATCGCCAAGGCGGCCGATATTTCGTCGGCATCGATCCGCAACCATTACGAGGCCCTTGAGGCGCTCGATTCCCCCGCGACGTCCAGCGCGGACTAACTCTCCAGTTCGTTTCTCTCCCCCTTCGCAAGTGAAGTGATTATCGTGGCTTCAGCATCAAATTCGACCGACGAATCGGCATTTGAATAACCGGCAGTGCAACAGGACTCGATCGCAGGCAGTACTGACCAGCAGTCGACAGTCGAACTCAAGATTTCTCGACTCGATGCGCTTGACCACCTCGAAACCGTGCTCTTGCTCGAACAATCGGAGATAGTTGTTGCCGACGATGTCCCCGGGCTCCAAGAGCGGACTGATCATCTCGGCCGAGCGATGGACGCTGCTGTATCGTTATGCGGGCTCGGCGACGACGTCGACGTGACTGTGACAGTTGCATTCACTCCCGGTGAGGTCGCGACGCTCGTGCTTGCCCACGTCGTCGCTGCATACACGTATCGATCTCAGGGAGTACCGGATACAGCAGCATTATACGAACAGCGGGCTGTCCAACTGCTCGGATCGATTACTGTGAAAGTCGGGGAGGCTCTCACCTAATCTGGCAAAATAACTGTTTGATAGGTGACGTAAGATGATACTGACTGCTGAATATAGAGACTGTATGCAGCATGGGTTCACCGAACTCTCAGTGACTATGGATTCAATAGAGACTCTTCAAGCGGTATCTTTTGGGAGGGCATATTCGCTCTTTATTCCCTCCCCTTTATCGAAATTCGCGTATTTCGTCCCCCGTGGCATTCTGGCGACTTTTATTGAGTTGTAGATGTCGCTGCATGACGGGACAGAGTTGATTGCAAACATTGCAGCCGCTGTCCCGGCAACAATTCCATCGCTGCTCAGCATTATGGATCCCGCGAAAGCGCTTAATAGAATAAATGGGGTAATGAATCCAGCAATGTTCTCGCCTCTTGTGAGGCCCGTGCCATAGGGCATGATTCCCGGACTTTTCAGACCAAGGCGCTCAGTCCAGATGAACTCTGGTTCAGTACCGTTCAGTAATGCTACGACGTAGTGTATCGCTTCGTGGATCGCCACAATGGAAACACCAGAGATAACCACCCACCCCGCCACTACGATCAAAGCAGTTGCGGAGTATAGTATCGGATAGTTGACTATACCTGTGGTTTGCCCAAAAGCCTGAATAAAGGAAAGAAGAGACGGAACAACGCTCTCTAGTTTTGGAGCTGTTATCGCAAGAATTGGAAGTGTAAGTGCTACCGCAATTAGAATCGTATACCTTTCATCAACTTCATACCGCTTTGGGTTTGAGTATCCGTCTGGCGGCCAGTGCTCAGACATTCCAATTCACTCCTAGTTTTCAGTTGGGGAATATTAGAATGTCGGGGGTGAATTGGTGACGATTTCAGAGAAATTCGATTGAAAAACTTGCGCCCTCTATCTATCAGGACCAGTTCTGATAATCTTCGGGTGAGTCATTCCGGTTCACTGTCTTCGGTAATAGCGATGTAGACAGCAGAGTCGAGCTGACCATACGTGGTCTGTCTGGCACATATCGCTTGTTTGTGTTCCTCTCAGGAGGTGGAGGAAATTCAAAATGGCTACTGTCCAAACTAACGAATCGTCACTTCCAGGTCCGACTGCGACCGCCTCCTTCGACGATACTGGTGATCGGGCCGACGCGATGCAGGACTCGATCGAACAGTGGGTTGAGGACCTTGCAGAGATGACTAACGAAGCCCGCGCGAGTGAGGAGTTCCAGGAGTGGCTGGAGGTCCACTCCCAGTTCCATGACTACAGCCCGCGAAACACGCTGTTGATCAAGATGCAGATGCCCGATGCGACGAAGGTCGCCGGCTTTTGGACTTGGCAGAACAAGTTTGATCGACACGTCAAGAAAGGCGAATCTGCGATTTGGATCTGGGCTCCGATCATCTCTGAGCAGTGTCCAAAGTGTGGAAACGCACCGTCTTATCACGAACGCGAGCACGTCGACTGCGATCACCACGAGGAATCCGAGCCCGAAGAGTGGTCCGAGGGTGTTGTCGGCTTCAAACCCACGTCTGTCTTCGACATCTCCCAGACCGAGGGAGAGCCATTACCGGAACTGGAGACCGACGCCCACGGCGAAACCGACGGGCTCGTCGACGCGCTCCTGGACGCTGCTGATCGACTTGACTTCGATGTCTCGATCGTGCCCGACGCAGAGTGGACTCGCTCTGCGGAGGGATACTGCAAACAGAGCGCGATGACAATGCAGCCGGTCATCAAAGCCCGTGATCGGGACAATCGGGCCGCACTGGCCCGAGTGCTGATCCACGAGTTCGCCCATGCGGAATTGCACGGTGGCAGAGACGAAACTACTGAGGCGAAAGAAGTCGAAGCCGACGCCGTCGCGTACATCGTCTGTCGGTACTTCGGGCTCGATGCGTCGAATGCAGCGAAGTACCTCGCTGCCTGGGACGAGGACGCACCCGAGACGATTCACGACCGGCTTGATCGTATCTCCGACGCCGCCGAGCACCTGATCGAGACGATCCCTCTAGAAACTCCAGCGTGACCCAGGTGTGATCGACTAATTGTTCCAGCTCCTAACTGACTTGATACGACTCTTTTTAAGATATGACGACTGAATCTCTCGGTGTAATGGACGACCGGAACCCGATGTACGACCCGTCGGACCCACGGGGGGTGGCAGTTCCTGCTGATCCCCACGCAGATCCAGGGGCCGACGATACACTCTCGAGCGAGGAGTATCCCTTCCAGAATCAAGAGCGCGATCGGCATACCTGCAAGCAATGCGAGCAGGAGATCCCACCGACCGACGACTACTGCAGCGACTGTTCTCGCATAGCGTTCGCTTCTAATCGATCCGCTTCTCGATATGGTGTTCGCGAAGCCGACGCTGGCGCCGCGACGGTCACCCGTGAATGGACGCTTGATCGGGTCGTCGCTGCCGTCATCGCCGATGACCATGAACACACAGCCAGCATCGCCGGCGATGTCGCCCTGAAAAACCGCTCGGAATTCCAGTGGACGACTTCGAGGGACACTCAGCTAACGCTGCTCAGCGACGTCGACGGGGAAGTTCCCTCGCCGATCGACCGCGGCTACGAGGCAGTGCCCGATATCGTTCAGGCGAGTTCCGACGCTGGCCAGCAGTTATTGGCCGATCTCGCCGAAGATATGAACGATTGCGACGACCACATTCCGCAGCTGTATACCGAATTCGGTAATCCCATCGACGACTGGGAGACGGTTGTAGACCTCCAGGAACGCTTTGGCGAGGACTACTGGCTCGTCACCGGCGTCGTCCGCCAGAAAGACTACGCGTTCCCCGATCTCGAGGACGATGTCACCGCGATCAAAGCCTGCGAGGACTGTGGGGCCACCAAGCACATTCACACTGGTCAGAACCGACCTGACACCATCCCCGCCGGTGTCTGGATGTGTACCCAGTGTGGCACCATCCAGGACGGCAAACTGCCTAACAACAACGAGCGAGCCAATCCCTTCGAGCAACCTAGCGAGAAGGCTCATGCCGACACGATGGAAGCGTACAAAGAGAAACACGGCTGCTATCCCTTCGAAGAGTAGTCTGGCTCCTGTTTGTGCTTCTCAAAGATGACGAAGATGAGCGACAGCTATACGCTCGGCGATTTCGGCGCTGGCGGCGAACGGTCGACTGCCGGCGACGCCCTGATCGACACAGCCGAAGCAGCCGAAGATGCAGCGACTAGCGCCTGGGAGTTCGAGGCCAGTACCTCGAACGTCGTCGGGTGGCACGTCCCAGGAACACCGAAGTCGCTCCAACTGTGGAACGAGCGCGGCGGCTGGCAGCTCAAGCGGGCTGGCAAACTCATCGGATCCAGCGACACACTCGCCAACGGGCTGGAACTCGCCAGGAAACACATGCAAGAGAATCCAGCGATGGATCATCGGTGATCGACCCCGGTGTTTGTGTTCTCCAACAGAGGCGAGAGATGAAGCACTGTACTACTCTTGCTGGCGAATCAGTCACAATCGAGCACGTCGAGTACCTTCAGTTCAAAAAGTCTATCGACGAACTGTTCGAGCAGGTCAAGACCCGGGTTCAGGCAGCTGAGCCAGTGACGCCAGACACGGTCATTGGGACAACGGTCGTCGCTCTCGGTGACGCACTCCCGTCGCTATCGCTGGAAGACCAGCTTGAGCTCAAGACCGTCATCGACTACCCGGGTGATCCGGCGGCATCCTCGAACGACCACTCTATCGCCATAGTGTTCAGCTCAGTGTTGTCCACGATCGGCAGCTGGCGAGCAGCCGACGCGACGGCCATTTCCGCGTGATCATGAGTGATTCAAGTATCGACGATCGGGAGTTTCCGACATTGCCGCCAGCGAAACTGCTGGCTGGAAATCGCCAGCAGATCGAGGCCGGACTCCAGTGCATCGACGAGATCGAGGTCCTGAAACAGTACCTCGCATTCGAAAATACCCACCAAGATCGAACCCCAGTCCAAATTACGATCCGTAACCGTGCAGCCGAGATCCGAGCGCAGGCGAACGGGAAACATTCTGGAAGTGGAGCCACGGGGCTTGTCCTCCGAGGTACTTCACAGCATTAGAGCTCATCGACGTGCTCGAAGACGGCACTTGAATTCTTAACCAACATCCGGCTCTAATCCTCAGTTTTGTTGGTTAAGACTGTTCGTCTCCGTCTTTCGTCGCAGTCGCAATGCTAAAGCAGGCCCAAGTTTATACTCTATGTAGGAAACACAGAGATGAGTACAATAGAACAATCGCAAACTATACGCCAAGGCCTCTCGACTCGAGAAAGTCGACTCCTTACACGACTCGCTGGCGCGGGCCACCAGATCATCTCCATCGACGACATCGAGACGACACTGGAGGTTGCCCCGAACACTGCCCGCGAGATTGCCTCCCGGCTCACTGAGAAGGGCTGGCTCGATCGGCTCTTCCCGGGTACGTATCTCATCGTGCCACTCTCGGCCGGCGAGGAGGCCATGTACACCACCCATGAGTACCTCATCGCTGCCCACGTCGCCGAACCGATGTATATTGGCTACTACAGCGCACTCAGCCACCACGGGCTGACCGAACAGGTCCCCCGAACGGTGTACGTCGTCACACCGACCCGAGCGCAAAGCCGTGAGATCCACGGCGTCCCGTACCGTGTCACGACAGTCACTGAGCGGAAATTCTTCGGGTTTGAGCCAACATCCATCGAGGGCACGACTATTCAGGTCAGCGACCTGGAGAAGACGCTGGTCGACTGTGCGGACCACCCCGAGTTCTGTGGTGGCCTTCGGGAACTCGCGATTGCGATGCGCACCGCTAACGAACGGGGTTGCGACTGGGAGACCGTCGGCAAGTACCTCGAACGGCTCGACAACGGAGCGGCGACCAAGCGGATCGTCTACCTCGGCGATCAACTGGGCATTGATCTCCCCGCTCGCGAGGAGCTCGTCGCGTCGTTCACGAGTGGCTACTCCCCACTGGACCCGACGCGACCCGACACTGGATCGACTGACAGCACGTATCGTCTCCGGATCAACGTTGAGCCAGCCATGCTGGAGTCGACGGAGTCCTGATCGCGATGATCAGTCAGGACCGGCTCCGAATCCTCGCTCGCGAACTGGGGGTTCGGCAAGGGTACGCCGAAAAGAACTACGTCAATTCGTGGCTCCTCTGGGGTATTTTCACGAGCGACTACGGTGACAACCTCCTGTTCAAAGGCGGGACCGCGCTGTCCAAACTGTATTTCCCCCAGTCGTGGCGATTCTCGGAGGACCTCGATTTTGGTGTTGAAGGGGAGTATCAGGGGTCCAAACAAGAACTTCGAACGGTCCTCGATACGATTGCCGACCGCTCTGGGATCGAATTTGAGATTCAAGAGCACCACGAATCCCAACAGGACCACTACCCGACCCACTACGTCGACATCAGTATTCAGTACCGGGCCGTCCTCAACCACCCAAATACGACCAGCATCGACGTGATGGTCGACGAGCACGTCGCTTTCGACCCCGTTCAGCATACTCACGCTTACGAAGACGTGCCCGAGTTCGCCCTCCAGGCGTACAGCGTCGAGGAGATCTTCGCCGAAAAGCTCCGGGCGATCTACCAGCGCGGGGCCGCTCGTGACTACTATGACCTCTATCAGCTGCTTGAAACCGATTCGGTCACGATCAACTTTGTCGATGTGGGGCCCGCCTTCAACGCAAAGTGCAAACACGATGGGCTCGACGTTGATCTGACGGACGGACTTCCCGCCGAGCAACAAGAGACGATCCGCCACCAGTGGGAGACCACGCTGCCGGACTTGACCGGTGATCCGCCGGCGTTCGAAATGGTCTGGAATCGATTGGATACGGCGATCTCCCAACAGGGATCGTCGTAGGCAATGGCCGATATCGGTGTCGACGGGCGAGAGATGCCGTATCCAAAGCTCTGGTGATTAACCAACAATCCGGGATATTTGGCTGGTATGTTGGTTAAGTTTTTTTGAGCGCTCGCCAAGGGGCGGAGGTGCATTCCAGCCTTCACTGTTAGGTCGCCAGTGAGTGACTCGGGTTAATCGCGTAGGGAGCCGTCGGCGTGAATTTGTACTCCCCACAGGTGATGAGGGTACTCTTCCCCTGAACTCTTATGTCCACGGACGATTCACAATCACCATCGACCGATCCAGATGCATCGCTCACCGCAGATCAGATCCATCTCGATGACTGCCCCCACTGTGGAACAGTCCTTCAATCCTCGACCCAACACGTCTTCCGAACCCGATCGATGACGAGTTACCTCTGCCCAGACTGTGGCGTCGGTGCTGGAGCGATTCTCACTCAGAATGGACCACTCCCAGAACTGTGCAAACAGCAGCTGCAGAATCGTCGCGATTCGATCGTCCACGGGATCAGTGTTACTCGCTTGGCGGCGTTCATCACTGAGGGATGTCCTAGTGGTGAGTACCGGATCCAGCGTCTCGATGAACACACCTACGAGGTCGCGATGCCTGATGGTGTCTTCCAGAGCCAGACTAACGCGCTGGCGGATCGACTGAGGGGAACTGCTGATCACCTGGACATTCAGCGATTCTCCGACCGGCTGATGGTAACCGATAGTCGGCTGACTTCAAATATGTCCGATCGAGAAGCTGCACCCGATGGTGGCATCGCTGTCGACGAGCGGACTGCTGGATCGCCACTGCCACCCGTTCAGGTCGACGACGATCCCCGGACAAAGCGTGCGAAGAGTGAAGACATGGACGTTGCGTTGGCGCGCAATAGTGGTGTGTACGAGGTCCACTCGGAATCAGGTAACACCTACGAGGTGGATGTCCTCGAGGAGACGTGTACTTGCCCAGATGACGTCGATCGGTGTAAGCACCAGCGCCGCATCGATATGGAGATCCAGGCTCGGACGGTTCCCCGGCCTGACGGCCGACTCCCCTGAGATGAGAAACTAGATGCGAATCAGTGGATCGTTGTCACACGGATCAAAATCCGCGGCGGCGCGTATACCGATGACAACTATTAGGGTGTGCGTGTCTTGCAGTATGTTTGTCCACCCTCAGAAGCTGAGGGCGCACTCGGCCCCTGGCAGAGTTGGGTACTCCTTCTGAATTTGTACTCCCTTCCAGAGTGGGGGAGTATCCTCAACATGAGCGAAGCAGCAACATCCGATACAGACGCACAGCCCACTGACCAGACTGGAAACGAGCAGAGTGAGCCAACAGTCGAGATCCATCTCTCGGGACCAGTGGAATTCACCCGATCGATTAGCGATAAGTATGATTTGACCGCGACGCACGAGCGGGCGGTCGTCGATGGAACGGTCACTGTCGACGAACAGATGCTGTTCGAGATTTCCCCACCGACTGCACACCTCAGCGAAGACTTCGTTCTCAGGAAACTATTCGGTCACGAGGACGTGATGGTGGGGTATCAGCCGGTCGAAACTGAAAGGTGGGAGCTCAAGTTTCAGGCCACTGTCCAGACTTGGAAGAAGATCACCAACGACATTACTACCAAACTCGGGCACCGTACACCCAACAGCGACGAAGACGAAGCCCAACGATATCTTTCGAAACTCGAACAAGCGTCGCTGCTGGGTGAATCTGGGCTGCTCACTATCCTCGAACTAGCTCAGATTGAGGAGGTCAGCTTCACCGAGACTCGTCGTGAAGAGCTCCTCAACGTGCTCGCTGAGATCAGCAACATTGACTGATAATGATATATCCCACCGGATTTCGTTTCTCAAGCGAGAGTATCGCCGGCGAAAACTTGTTCTGGGTCACTCCGGTGAAGTCAAGAGGACACGTGGAGAGTTCGTCGAAACAGATCCACGGCACGATCCCGAGTATGCCTGCAAGTGTGGCAAAGTCTTCAAAGACGTGGACGAAGCTATCGCTCACCTTCGAGCATAAAATGTGAGCAAAGGTTCTGTATGTGTATGTGTAAATGAGCCTTCAATGCGATTAATTTTGTAGAGGTGAGATTTCTGCCCCCTTACTTTAGTTAGTTCACGATGGATATCTGGTTATGGAGATTTCGTTTCAGCATACGAACCCGTCTACGGGTCATGATTCGACTCTTCTCACAGTGTCTCGACGGAATGACGAGTCGTCGCGGTATTTAATTGATGCAGGAGACAGTGTTTCTCCGGATGCGTTCATTGGGCCGGATGAGTCAATTGATGGTATTTTCCTGACCCACGCGCATAACGATCATTACAGTAGTCTTGGGAAGATTTACTCGTCATCAATCGACGCACCGTTATATACGTCGCCCCCGACGGCAACAATTCTTGAGCAAGTGTACTCCGAGGCTGATCAGTATCAGAATCTTGGGGCTATTGACGCGATAACTGAGGCTCTTACTTCGATTGAAACCTGGACGAGGCTTTCTCAAGACATCTCTGTCCTTCCCGTTCCTGCTGGACACACACCAGGAGCGACAGCATTTCTCTTTCGTATCGATGACTTGGAGAACAATGACGAGACAGTCACTATCCTCGCAACAGGTGATTTCACGACACGACCCGTTGCTGGATATTCTGATTTAGTGATTCCGGACTCAATTGACGTCGATATTATGATCGCGAACGCAACGACATCCGAAACGTTTCAGGACAACCTATCGGGCGCCGTAGAGACGATTCTCGAGAGAGGATTGAGTGGGGCGACGACGCTGGTCGCTAGCGGCGCGCTTACTGGCGTCCATCTCGCATACATCTTAGGACAGCTTGCAGATCACCTTGGCCGCTGTCTTCCTATTCATCTTGTCGGACAGGCCGCCAAATTGTATACTGCTCTGGACTACGAGGTGCCGGCAGTAACTGCTCACGCTCACTTCGATCATACGGACGAGGTATTGGATCCAGGGGCTGTTACGATCGCGGGACCTGAAGGCCCCTCGCAGGGAAGCATTCGACGACTGTTTGGGGTAATCAAGGAAAACCCAGATGCTGCGTTCGTCCAACTCAGCACATCGGACTCGGAAATCGTTGACGGTGTCGCGTGTGCGACGCATCATTTCGAGTTGTCGAATCATCCGACTGAACAGCAATTCCTGGATTTCGTCGATGAGTATCTGCCTCGGCATCTCGTGTTCAAACACGTCGGGATTGAATCGTCGAAATCCCTTGGCTCATCGTTTGAGAACCTGTTTCGGTGGGGGAACGACGATATGAATGCACACATCTTGTATGATGATGGAACGTGGGCAGCGCCCCCATGGGTTTCTGAATCTGGTGCGAATCGCATCCGACAGAGAAACTATCAAGAAAGCGATATTCGGATTCCACTTGATCGCCCGATCAATGAACTCCCATCCGTGTCCTGGGATCGGCAATCAGTGGCCTTAGAAGCAGAAGGTATAGACGTTGTTTCACTTACGGATAAATTTGAGACTACACAGCCACAGCAATCAACTCACCAAAACACTGCAACATCAGATGGTGGGCAAGCATCTGTATCAGCCACTCCTACTAATGGGGAAGGAAACCAGAGAACCGACGATGAATCAGTTATGGTCGATGCAGACCAGCAGTCACAAATTGATAGCGAGTTACAAATGGAGGTCGTGGACCGATTAGAGGCTATCGAATCTACGCTTGACAACCTCGTGGCGACTAGCGCGACGGAGGGGACCGTCGAAACGCGATTCGAATCGATTGAAGCGCGTTTAGAAGACGTAGAAACAACACTTGAGGATTTACCTGAGGAAATTGAGCTGGACGAACCAGAGACTATGACTGGAACCGTGATCCGACAGAACGACCTGATTCTACTTCGTTTTGACTCAGATGAAATAGATGCGATAGATCAGTCGTTTGCTCATGACGAGCAGATTGAAATTTCGCTACAGTCTATCGACGCAACTCACTAAGGAATTATCCGTAGTAATTCTCTAGATAGGAGAGCGGCATAGCAATCCGAACTCCGTAGATCCGTCTTAGCTGTCTTCGCTTGACGGCGGTCGCTTGGATAATCGGTCAAACCGATTCTGTGCTTGTTCGGCTCGATTGGCGGTTTGTTCGGGCTCGTATTCTGCTTCGACCAAATCTCCGTCTATGATCGTGACTGATAGAATCGCATCAGCGTGCTGGCCGTCTTTAGGCAAGGTCGACTTATCCAGGATAGCATCTCCGACTTCTTCACCGTCAGTTTCGAAAAAAATCGTCGCCAATCCGTCTTCAATGGTGTCGACGACAGCAGTGTACTCTCCGTCAGGGAGCGAATCAAGATTTGTCATGAGTATCTCTCACTAAGGACTTGCTCGCCAGCACTGTTAGTTACGATGACTGTATCGCCGGCATTGTTCCAAATCGGGGTGCTTGAGTCCCAGTACAGGTCGGTATCGGTGTCGGTTCCACTCCCCGTTCGGAGCGTGACTGTCTCTCCTGGGTCAAGCGTGTAGTCTGGGAATGTGTAGGTCTGTCCGGCCTCGTCTGAAACCTTCCAACCCGAGAGTTCCAGTGGTTCTCCACCACTGTTTTCAAGGATAATGTACTCATCGTTGAGATTGTCTCGATCATCACCTTCCGCGTCGGCATGGATTGTCGCGATGCTCAGCTCGCCATCGGCCGTCCCCCCATCGGTTACGGTGGTCATCACCGGTGTCGAAACTGGTTCACCACCGATCCGAAGACGTTCAATTGCATCACCGCTTGTCCCTGGCTCAACAGGCTCGCCGTCACGGAGGACAGTCGGATCAGTTGGTGCGTCCCGCTGTGTTCGAACAGACACTCCTTGCCCGTCGCTGACGAGCATGATATCTCCATGCGTAGCTGTCCAGAAGGTTGCGAGAGAGCGAGCAGCGAACCGCTGTAGGACTTCTTCAGTTGGATGGCCGTACTGTGAATCATACGCGCTGGAGACGATGACAGCCTGTGGACTGACCGTATCAAGGAATTGTTCGCTGGAAGAACTCGACGATCCATGGTGGCCGGCTTTCAGTACGGTAGCCTCGAGTTCATCACCATACGTATCGACAAGATAGGCTTCTTGATCATCTTCAGCGTCGCCACTAAGTAGGAAACTCGTTTGACCGTGAGTGAGTTTGAGGACAATACTGTTCTCGTTGCGGGCCCCGTTTTCCAAATACGGTTCCGGTGGTCCCAACAGATCTACGTCGACACCCTCGAACGGAATTGAATCACCTTCACGCGTCTCGTACAGCGTCACGTCGTGTTCTTCAATAGCGTCGAGATATTCTTCGTAGGTCTGTGTACTCGCAGCGATACCGGGGTCGTACACGGCTCCGATCCCGTTGGCTTTGGTCTCATAATACTCAATAACCACCGCGTGGCCACCGATATGATCAGCGTCATTATGAGATGTAACTAAATAATCAAGACGGTCAATATTGTGGCGCTTCAAATACTGGATAACGTACTCGCCATCATCACGGTAGTGGCCAGTATCGACCAACATAGTCTCGCCGGTTGGCCCTACAATTAGCGTACTGACAGACTGAGCCACATTAATGAAGTGAACTTCGACAGTCCCGTTGGCAGTCTCAGTGACGGTCGGGCTCTGTGAAAGGTCGCTATCAGTCGGTGGAGCTGTTGTGCCCGGTCCAACACCGGTAGAGCACCCCGCTAAGACGAAGAGAAACGCAACTGAAATCGCGACAATCGTCTTTTGGACGGTAGTAGAACGCACATCAAAGCCTACAGGCCCTATCTGTATAATTGACGCGGCGGATCGATTGATAAATTCCTGCATAATATCGGATACCATTGTAGGTAACGACACACATCTCAATAGATGGCAACTGATCGCAGTTGCCTGATCCTCTCGCTATGATGGTTCACGAACCAATGACTCGTCCGAGATAGACTGCAGCGACAACTGCTCCAACCCCGAGACCAAGGAGTATTTTGTTCGCGATCGGATTTGCTGCACGGGCGACATCGAACGTATACTTGTCGTCCCGAAAGGGCTTGAACGGCTGAACACCCATCGGCGTTAGTGCGTCGGCAAGTATGTGTGCGACAATCGTCAGAGCACCCACGAGCAGGCCGAACAAACCAAGCGCGAATGCACCCAGAACTCCTGAGCGCTGCCAGCCGAGATACACACCGAGGAATCCGACGAGAGAACCGACAGCAAGCGCGAACCATACTGTATGGGTAATCCCGCGGTGGGTGAGTCCAGGTGTATCCATATCAAGATCGGGAAGCATCGCACCACCAACCATCACGACACCTCCGAGGACAACCCACTCCAAAAATCCTGCAGCGACTAGAACAAATGCGATAGGGCTGAACACTAGCAGTGCGACACCGTAGTGACCCTCTCGATGCATTGCTTCTCCTACCGAGTATTCACGCCATCTATTAAGAATTCACCAAGTCTGACCTCCAAGAGATCTATTGAATTTATTTTCCCGTGAGGGGTGAGGGTATACCCTCAGATCCAATATGTGCAACAGAAAACAATCGCCGTGTACACCGAATGACGTCCCTGGTTTCGATCGTGCCACCGGCATTGACGATCCAACGCCACGCAGAGAGTATGGTGACCAACAAGACACTGATCGGAAGCCCCACGTCAGCCCGGACTTAGCGCTGGAATCAGAAGACTCCCACAAGTCTTTCCAGTATGAGATTGAATGGACGGAATCCTATGGCTGGACCCTCATTGTTGAGTCTGGCTGTCCGGAGTGTGGGAATGAAGATGTCTTCAACGTCGAAATCGTGTTGGGAGCTCAGTGTGTAACCTACGACACTGATGACGATAGCAATCCTGTTCTCGGTCAGGACGATACCTACCGAGCCGAGCTGATGTTCGCCCGCTGTAACGACTGTTGGGAGATCATCGTCGACCAACGCGAATCGGATGAGGTTAGCGATAAGTGATGGAACGTCCCAGTCTGTCCTGCAGGAGGCGATCCAGAAGCCCGTGAGGGTGTTATGACACAGTTTACAAGGGGCGTGGTTTTCAGGGGTGCGGAAGATTTATTGCCTGCTCAGTGTATCCTGCGAACCTATTTGTCTCGTCTCGCCAGTTCTGTATCGATCTCATCGAGAATCCGTTCTAAGTCATCCCGTAATCGTCCAAGCGGATATTGTGGACCAACATAATCTGGTGTCTCTGTTTCTTCAGCAAGGTCCTGTAATTCCGTGAGAATCCGCTCCTGTATCTCTTGTTGACGTCGTGCTTCCTCAGCATCGCCTCCTAGGACTACTCCGGCGTCACATTCTGGGCAAAATATATCGAATTGTGTTTCAGTTCTTCCTCCTTCAGCTTCCTCAGGCTCAAATTCTGCCCCACATGCAGAACACTCGTACATACTCCCAACTGCGTAGACTGGCTTATGTAAGCCTTGGCCTGACATCTTCGTTCAGGATCACAGTTCTATCGATCCGGCCACGCACGGTACTGAGCGAATCATGATTGCGAAGAACGGCCATGTGAACCGCCGTATGGCAGCCTCGCTCGAAAAATCCCAGCCAATATCTGAATAGTACCTCGGCTACGACTCCCCAAGTACACGCCACAATATTTTTTCTCCCCCAAAAAGTGGAGGATTCTCCTCCCGATCACTGATGAGCAAATCCAACTCTTCCCTTCGGTCGTTCGGTATCGAAACGCACGAGCCTGCAACGAGTGCCGTAGCTCGATCTGCGACACTATGTAAACCCCCAGCAGACCGTGATATTGGCCCCTGGGAGCGATCAGATTCAGAATACGGACTGGAAACACAGCGGCTTACTGGGCGACATTACACGAGTGGGTCAGGTCTTCCAGCTGACCCCCATCACGTTCGATGGATTGTTGACGGGGACGTCGCCAGCTACGTCGATCAGTACGGTCAGGATGAAGTCTGGACAGTGCCCGATACGTATGATGGGTTCAACAGTGTCGCGACGATCGTCGGGCGCGTCGACAGTATGGCTCCAGACGATGCTTATGGATGGGGGATCGATGGTACTGCCCTCGAACGTGCGTTCCGGGTACTGACCGGGGGTGGACGCTACACCGCGACTCACTACAAGGTGATCCCCTGCGAAGACCATCCGTGGCTGCTTACCGGGCCAGAAGGTACTGTACTTTGTAGCCTTTGCCCAGTTGATCTGCCCTGTGATGAAACTCAACGGGCGATCTCACCGATCGAAATCGCAGGAAAATCCATAGATGTCGAGGAGGAAAATCAGCAAGTCATTACCGGGATCTCGAAGTTCGGTTCACTACTTGCCGAACGGGGTATTTACGTAGTTGATCATCAATGTCCGGGAGTTAGCGACCATTACAGTAGCAAACACGAATTCACTGATACGGAGGGTGACGAGCATAGGATCGATCCCGAGACGCTGGTAATGCTTTCGAACCTTCAAACCGATCCTGGTGCCGTAACGAGGAAAGAATGCAATTTAACCGCGCCAAATGGGGCTCCAGTTACGCTTTCGAAGGGCTGGGATGGCCCCAATCATCAGGTCGGCGATGTCGTCGAAGACAAAATTCTCGCTGGTTTCCGATTTGAGTGGGATACTCCCGAATACAGTCCTGAAACCATCGCTACCGTCGCGACCTACTGGCTGACTGACTCTCGCGGATACACTCTTCACCGCCGGTTGGACCGCCTGAAAACGACGGCTTGATTAAGACTGAATATCATCTCTTTCCTGAATAGACGGGGTGTAACAAGTGGGGATAAAACACGAGCGAGTTGCTGCTCTACTCTGTGGAGGGATAGTATTGCTCACCCTATTCGTAGGGGGAGCCACAGCCGTCGATGGCTTTCATAGGACCGTCTCGGAGCTACACCAAGTAGGCCAAAACGAATCGAGTGACACAAACCAAACCAGCAATACGTGTACGGTCTCACGAAACACGTCCTGTTCTATACACGACTCCGAGTCCGAAACAGCCTCTTCTGAGAGGATCACCGGATCAGCATCGGGCCCAACAGTACATCTTGTTTTCTTCCACTCACCTTCCTGTCCGCACTGTGAAGACGTTGAAGAACACATTGCAACTCTTCGTGAGCAAACCGATGTTGGTATTCGAGCTCACAAAAAACGGGCACTGTTTCATGAAGAGTTGATGCAGCAGTTCAACGACGAGTATGGCGTCCCAGATGACCAGCATGGAGCCATCCCAGCAGTGTTCTTCGCCGATGGAGAGTTCGCGGTCGGTTCGGACAATTCAATAAGCTTGATCGATCAGAAGATAGTCCAGTATAATGAATCGGGATTAGCACCGCCAACATTGGTACAGGGTAAATCGAGCGCGGAACTTCGATCACCACCTGGGCTTGTTGCCTTCCTTTTGCTCGGAGTCAACGAAATCGCAACACCGATAGCGCTCGGAGTTGTTCTAATCGGGTTACTGCAGCTCGTCAAGGGTGCGCACTCCAGTGGTAACCTCCGGAGAGGAATCGCGGTGTTCATTGTTTCTTTGGGTGCTACCTCAACATTGATTGGTGGTCTTCTCGCTATAGGGATCCTCTCTGCTAGTACGATCTCCCAGCAGAGCAATTGGATCGCGATAATTCTTGGATTCATGGGCCTCGCTGAAGGGGGAAGATTTCTCATTCGGTATGTACGACGAAATTCAGATACACCTGAGTGGAGAGCAATCCCCTACGAATCCCTGATCTATTCAGCAGTCTTTGTCGGCGTGATTGGGGGGCTACTCGTTGGAGGTATAGTAGCAGTCACGTCTCAGACATATCTTATGGCGAGCGGAGCACTAGCGAATAGTGACATACCAACAGCGATAGCTTCGCTCCTCCTCTACAACAGTGCTCATATATTCGTAATCAGCGTCATCAGTTATGGAATCTTGAAAGCAGTGGCCATACTTCCAGATCCGTTCAGCAGCGAGTTTAGCTATGCGAAAAGAGCGAATGCGGTTGCTCTATCTGTGATCGGAATCGGGCTTCTACTGAGTGGACTACTGATTTGACGTTCCAGTTCGTGTAGGATGTTTTCGAGGAAATCTCAGAGAGGGATGACTTCAATCTCAAAAACGCATTGTCCGAGGAATACGGACCAGCGATTCTATTGTAGTTCTTACTCGGATATCTTCCCATCTTCAGTTCTTTGTTGACAAACTCGATCAATTTCTGCAGTCGTTCGTTGGACTCGTCCTTGACCCAGGTGGAGTTGACGGTAGATCGAATGCCGAAACAATCTCCGATCTACTTATCATTTGCTAACCTCGGACTCATTGCTTCAGAAATCCCCCTATCAGTGATAGCTGAGTGTAGGTAGTCGTAGTGATCCAGAGAACGTATCTGTTTGTCCGGACGGCCTGGAACCCTACGAATGCTCGATCACCGCCACGAAACGTAGATTTGCTCCGCATGGAGGGTTCCATCCTGGCTGATAGAAACGCTCGAGACCCCCGAATCGCCGGGGTTGTGTACGTACGAATGCCCGCTGGTAGTCGGGATTGCTGTCAGTCCGCGTTGATGGGTGTGTCCAGAGAGACAGGCGTTGGCACCAGCCGCCGCCAGTGCGATCCGAAGAGCCACGGAGCCGAAATGGTAGTCTCCGTCGTGCGAGTGCTGTCCACGGGTGTCGAACGGAACATTGAACGGGGTGATGTGACTTGCGACGATAGTCGGACTGTTGGCTCCTTCTACCAATTCGACAAGCGTCTTGAAGCGAGCCTCAAGCCGAGCGAGCGACGTCTCGAACGAGGGAGCCGTCGCCTTAGTGCCAAGTTTGCGTGCGAGGTTCGTTTTGGAGAGGTCTCCAGCAAGGTATTGCCCTGCCGCACGGAGAAGAGTGCTTCCGACGACATCTGGCGTCCGTGCCTCGCCTTCAACTGGGATATCCGGGTAGTCAGGGGACAGCAGGGCTGGCGTGAAGTCGAACTGCTCACAGCCCCATCCGACGATGGTGATCGACCACTCTGACCCGACGACCACGTTTCGAGTAACGCCGTGAAGTGAGTGGACGTTCGTGAGCCCCTCACTCAGCCGCTGGGTGCAGTCGACAGGGTCGTGGTTTCCAGGTACTGTGAGTACTGGTACTCCCTGCTCATCGAGACGCTCAAAGAATGCCCTGCCCCGTTCTTCGTAGACTTCGCCAGTAGACACGGACTTGGCATGCTCGCGATTCTCGTCGATCATGTCACCGAGAGACAGGACGATATCATGTTTCTCAACCGGAAGGTCCGCAACCGGAAATTGTGCCCCTGTCGACCGGAGGTGTAAGTCGGAGATGACCAGTAAGTCAACGGTAGGGCCCTCGATACGACAGACGGGTTTGGAGCTGGATTCAGTCATTATCCTTTAGAGTGTTCTCAGCGGTAGTTCGGTCGGGGAACCGTTCGCCGTAGGTCAAATAGTCGACCTCATTGAGTGCTTCTGTCGCTACATCACCAAGCTCGCCGGCTTCGATGTGCGAGTACCGCTCTCGCACCATCTCCTCTGAATTGTCGAGATATCGGGCCGCCACCGTGTAGCCAAATGCACGGACAAGAACCTCACCCATCCCTCGCCGGCCACCGTGTGGAGCAAGATAATCGTGTTTCGGATGGTCGATATCGATCTCTGCGGTCTCCGAGAGCCGTTGGAGAATCGACCGTGCACCGTCCGTCGTGATCGACGGTGGCCGAATACCCTCGTCGAGCGCCAGCAAGAGGTCTCGGGCGTATTCCTCGCGTCGTTCGGCAATTGCGTCCGGGCGTTCCCCTTGCTCGGTAAACTCATCCTGGACGAGCCCTGCGAGCGTCCATTGGTCGAACGTCGGAAACACCGGCCACCGGTCCGTTGGCGGGTCCATCAGCTGGCGGTAGCTTCGCAGCGGCGAGATCACCGGGTCGGGGAGACTCGCGGCGTCCCACTGCTGTTTCTTCCGGTAGACGTCCATACTCCCGTCATCGAGGGAGAGGTCCTCCCAGCGGACGCCACGCCGTCGTGGGTCGTTCGGATCTCGGAGGAGTTCACCAACGCGGACAGCCGTGTACGCGAGGACGAACACCAGCGCCCGGTCACGTGCCGCTTTTAGAGCTGTGTAGCGCGCTCGCTGTCTGTCGACGGAGTCAGTATCGTCCGGGAGTGTCGTGTACGCCTCGACGGCGTCGCGGGCCCGTTCGTCGACGTGACGGGTGAGGGCGTGGCGCTGCTCGGACGTCCAGGCCTGTTGGTCACCGGGCTTGCGGCCGTCGTCCTCCGGCAGCGGCGCCATCGCACTTGCCCGCTGTGCGTAGTGGGCCTCGAGATAGCCCTCGTTGACGCACCAGCCACACCACGCAGAGATATAGCGGTAGTAGGTTTGTACCGTGTTCTGCTTGAGTCCCCGGTCTCCACCGAGATGTCGGGCGTATTCCCGGAACACTCGTTCGTCGAGATCGTCGAAAGTAGGCTCCCGGTCTACGTCGTCGGGGACGATCCCGGTCCAGCCGTCGGCGCCGCGGTCGCCGGTGGCCCACTCGGCGAACCTCTCGAGCTCGCGTGCAGCGTTTCGTCGATAGTTCCCACCGTCTCCACCGCGGCCTTTCCCCTTGTCCTGGAGGTAGCGCTCGAAGCTGTCGTCGAGCGGCGTCGAAAGCGCTCGATCAGACATCCACCGGCCCTCCACCGTCCTTCGGGCCCGGTCTCGGTGCCTCTACCCCGGGGGAAGCGCCGTCGTGAGGCAGTTGCAGCATTCGTGCTTCACCGACGGCGTCGGGGTACTTCAAAGTGGTCGTGATTATTGGGATAATCATGACCACTTGTTGCATTCGGCCCATCGGGAGAAATCGGCAATTTTGAGTCTCTTAGCGCCGAAATTCCGCACTATAGGAAAGTGTATATCTTATATCGCTATACAAAATTACGGACCTCGTTCTGCGGCGTCACTCCTCACCGAGTTCCGAAAGCCGAGCCTGGATTTCCTCGGCATCCGCCTCAGAGAGCGCCTCAATACCGAACTGGACGAGTAGCGGGTAGAAGTGGCGGTTCTTCTTGAACTCGTCCTGTCCCGCCTTGCGGAGTTTCAGTTGGGACTCCAGGTAGGTATCCTCCATCTCGTCGAGGACATCGTCGGGAATGTAGATCGTTCGCCCGTTCCACTCGTCTTTGATGTTCGTCTTCGTTTTGCTCGTTTTGTTCGTTTCACTCGTTGAAGTCAATTCGGTCGTTTCGGTCGATGAACTGGTTTCCACCGTTTCACTCACCTCGGTCGTTTCGCCGGAATCTACCTCATCGTCCTCCTCTTCGTAGTTGCCCTCGATGCCGGAAGCATCACCCCAGCCGTCGCTCATGCTTCCACCTCCTCAGGTGCGGTCTTCTCAAAGGTCTCGTCGAATAGGTCGGCAATCTCGTTGAACAGGTCGCGCGCATCCTCGACGCGCTGGTTCTCCTTACCGAAGCCGAAGACGGACACCCCCTCGCCAATCGACTGGGAGAGGTCGGTCCGCTTCGGGATCTCGAATACTGGGAGGGAGTACGCCGACTTGATCTCCTCGATGGTGTCGCGGTGTTCGGAGTTCTGCTCGACACGGTTACAGATAATCGCGAGCCGATTGATGTCTCCGTACGCCTGTTCGAGGGAACTCAGCTGCTTGGCGAAAATCTGGAGGCTGTTGGCGTTGAGCTTCTCGGGAATGACGGGAATGACGACGTTGCCGGTCGCGACAAGGGAGTTGTCAGTGAGGACGTTCAGGGATGGCGGCGTGTCGACGATGATGTAGTCGTATTCCTTCTCGAGTTCGTCGAGAGTCATCTCCAACCGCTCGCGACTCTTCGGCGCTTCAAGCAGCGTCTGGATGTTCTTGTTGTTCGCGAGTTTCTCGCTCGCGGGGAGGATGTCGAATTCCTCGTGCTCGACGATAATGTCGTTCACCGACTCCATCTGATCGAAGTCGAGGACATCGAACAGCGTTGTGCGGTCGGTATCGTAGTACAGATCGTCGTAGCCAAGCGAACAGGTGAGCCCCCCGTGGTAGTCGATATCGACCAGGAGGACCTCGTGGCCTCGGGCGGAGAGTGCGCCACCAGTATGAATGACGTCGGTTGTCTTCCCCGCGCCTCCCTTCTGATTCGCCACCGTGATTCGTGCAGTATTGGTGTCGGTCATTATCTTCGTTCCTTTCGTTGTATTCGTTTCATTCGTTTTGGTCGTTTCGTTCGGTGCGTTCGGTGAGGTTGTTTCACCCGGGGAGAGGATTACTACGGCATTAAAACCAACTGTTCGTTTCGCTCGTTGAAGTGAATCCACTCGTTTTAATCACTTTCTTCGTTCCGTTCGTTTTGTTCGTTTCTACCACGGACCGACCAGAGACAACAGTCCGTGAGGAGAATTCAGTTCATCAACCTCGTTCACTTCGTTCCATTCGTTTCGCTCGTTTACTTCGTTTCGACAAAAAGAGTTCGTTCCTTCTGTAGGATTGCGAAGCTGGAAAGGATAGTCAGCTGAGAAGGCTTCTACGGGAACTCACAAAGCCAACTTCTCAGAGGGTTCAAAGCGATCAGACGGACAGACGTTTCTCGAACTCTTGGTCAGTCTTCTCTTGAAATTCTTGGCGTACCTCATCTTGGTCAAATTCAATCCCGAACTCCACCCCAAACGTATCGAATCACAGCGTCGGCAGAATATCCAGCAAGAACTCGATTCGTCGATACTGCATAGTCTCAAAAGTCCAGGTGGAATTGAAATGCCACTACATCTGCGTCCACATTCGAAACATCACGGCCATCGTGCTGCTCACGGAGTTTGTCAAGGGAGTCGCGATCGACGTTGCCGTATTCGGCCGCGAAATACCGATTGGGGGTAGATACTAGCGAACCCGTCGATCTCGGAGTAGTACTGCGTCATCTTCTCGGCGAGTGGCCGATTACTCGCTCCGATATTATCGGTGTCACGGAGCAGGAAGAAGTTCCCAATATCGTCAATGAACCCCTGCGTGATGAACTCCGAGATGTTGTCTTTCAGTCGCTCTTCCTCTTCGTCGAGATCAGAGTGCTGCACCAGCTCGATGTAGCGCTCGATCTCTGAGGCGATCTCGATATCCGGCTCCGAATCGAGTTTGAAAAACGCCCAAGCCACGTACGGTCTTCTGGGTCACTGACGGAGCCTGGAATAAGACGTGCTCAAGATGGATGTTCCCCGGCAGGGCCCATCCACAGTTTGAACGATTATGAGTCAACGGTTTCGTGCCACTCAACGCCTATACCGCCTGTTTTCTGATTTCGCGGTGGTCTATAGTCGCTCGTTGGTTCTGGAGTTCATCCATACTGTGGACGCGAGATACTGTGGTCGTGCCTTCGCTGATATACGAATGGGGCACACACTATATCAATCGCCGATTGACGTATGACCTTCCTCGCGAACTCAAAAGTCATCCGTTGACAGTTGCGGGCCGTTATTTTTCGGGCAGTCCCGTTTTCAGCGGATAAGAGTCAAACGGTCGAAAACTCGGAAAGTGAGTGGTTTGGATTGTCAGTGGTCCACTTGCCGATCTGAATGAAATCGAAGCTGTCGAGAGGCGCCGCGAGCGCATCAGCGAGGTGTGTCTTGGCTTCTGAAGAGAGACTCTCGATTGGGATCGCGGTGAGTGCGTGCTGCGTGAGGAAGTAACTGGTTGCGAGGCTTGTTGGGGCAACGATGATGACGTCGGCGCCATCGGCGTCGTAAAGTGCAAGCTGGGCATCCCGATTCTGGAGAACCCGTGCATCGAGTTCGTCAACGGGGAACAGTACAGCAGCGTCCTTGTAGTCGATGCTCGCCTCCGCCGATTTAAAATGCCCTTTGAGCATAACTAGATAGGAATATATTACCATGAACCATCAAAGTTGTGGCGGGCGACCCCCTTCTACTCGATTTCACTTATTATCTATCGAGGCCCAATTCAACGACTTACCGCCGTCATTCCATAATTAGGTCAACAATAGTTCAACACATCTTATTGGTATGCTCGTACTCTCAGGGTACCGTGACTTGACCATCGAGAGAGTGCTATCACGCCATACCGATACCCAGTCTATTCTACATTCACCCGGGTCCGGTTAGGTTTAAGTAGCACCAAGATAATATCGAGGTATGCCTGAGAGAGTCGGATCAAAGGAGCAGACAAGCACCACGACAGAGCGGATGCACGAAAAGCGAACCCTAGTGGTCGGTCGTGACCGTCCCATCCGAATCAGCAGCGGGCACCGCATCCAACATCACGACGGGAAGTGTTCGCGTCCGCACGGTCACAACTACGAGATTGTCGTTGAGGTCACCGGTAATCTCAGTGAAGAGGGGTGGGTTGTGGACAAAGGGGATATTACCTCTATAATATCCAGTTGGGATCATCGATTCTTGCTTGAGAGGGGTGACCCCCTTATCGAGGCGTTCGAGGAGAGTGGCAACGGTGACGCAGTTGCCGTATTAGAGCATCCTCCAACTGCCGAGGTAATGAGCGTCGTTCTCGAAGAACGGATGCTCGAGGCGTTCTCAGAGAACGTCTCAGATGTGTCCGTCGAAGTAAGCGAAACGGGCGAACTCTGTGCGACCTACTGATGCCAGTCAACGCTGATACCGACGCACTCGAGGACGAATCCGCTCCGGACAGTGACCACGCGCTCCCCATCAACGAGCTCTTCTACTCGTTACAGGGAGAGGGCAAACTCTCGGGTGTCCCGACAGTCTTCGTCCGGACGAGTGGCTGCAACCTTCGGTGCTGGTTCTGTGACTCTTACCATACCTCGTGGGAACCCACCCACGCATGGATGGACATCGACGACATCATCAGCGACGTCGAAGACCACGACGCTGACCATGTCGTCCTCACCGGCGGCGAACCGATGATCCATGACGAATGCGTGGAATTGCTGAATCGCCTCGGAGAGCGAGGCTATCACACGACGGTCGAGACGAACGGAACCATCTATCGCGACGCACATATCGACCTGGCCAGCATCAGCCCGAAACTTCAGAGCAGCACCCCCACGGTCGAACGTGATCCGAAAGGCGACGGCGACTGGGCTGAGCGACACGAAGAGCAACGCATCGACATCGACGCGATCGCCGAACTGGTCGATTCCTATCAAAGCCAGCTCAAGTTCGTCGTCACTGATCCCGAAGACATGGTCGAGATCGAAGACATGGTCGCTACGATTCGAGCTGCGACTGAGGAGAAGATTGGAGACGACGATGTCTTGCTGATGCCTGAGGGAATGACACGCGACGAATTGGACAAGAGCCGCAATACGGTCGCCGAACTCGCGATGGAGTACGGCTACCGCTACACACCACGCCTTCACGTGGACCTCTGGAACGACGCACCTGGTACCTGAATATGAGCGACGATACGCAACTCGACGACGTGCCGGCGGAGGAACCGTTTCCAGTGAACACGGACACCGACACTGCTATCGACCACGAGAAAGCCCAACAAGGGGTCAAGCTACTACTCGAGGCCATCGGTGAAGACCCTGAAGCCGACGGACTCGCCGATACGTGGCAGCGCCGTGTTCCCGACATGCTCGAGACATTGAGTGAGGGATCACGGCAACGCGAGAAGCCGACTATGCGAACCTTCGAAGCGACCAACGATGACCTGGTCGTGAAAACAGGGATTCCCCTCTATAGCCTCTGTGAGCACCACATGCTCCCGTACAGGGGGACAGCACACATCGCCTACCGCCCCGCTGGGGAGGTCGTCGGCCTCTCGAAATTGATCCGCTACGTTCGGTGGCAGTCCCGACGGCTCACGATGCAAGAAGAACTAACCCAAGACATCGCTCACGGCCTCGCTGACGAACTCGGGGCCGAGTCCGTGATGGTCGAAGTTTCGGCGACACACATGTGTGAGGCGATGCGCGGTATCGAGACGGAAACGACCACGACCACGCGAGCCACGGTTGGCTCGCCGACGAACGACGAGCGAGAGCGATTCCGCGACGCGATTTCGCGAACCGACAATGGGGAGACACTATGAGTGATCAAGATAGAGCGGTAATTCTGGTATCGGGCGGAATGGATAGTGCAACGGCGGTCTACGAAGCAATCGACCGCGGGTACGAGCCGTACTTCTTACACACGTCCTACGGGCAGAATACCGAGACCAAAGAGCTCGAGTGTGCACGCGCACTCGCCGAAGAGGTCGATGCAGCTGACTTTCTCCACGTCGAGACCCAGCATCTCGCTGCGATCGGGGATTCCAGCCTAACTGATGATGAGATGGACGTCGAAGAGGCCGACATGGACAACGAAGAGATTCCCAGCTCGTACGTCCCATTCCGGAATTCGAACTTGCTCTCGATGGCTGGCTCCTACGCTGAAGCTCAGGACTGTTCGGCGATATTCATCGGTGCCCACAGTGAGGACTTCTCCGGGTATCCTGACTGCCGGCCCGAGTTTTTCGAGGCGTTCCAGCAGGTGATTGACGTCGGGACAAAGCCCGACACCGATATTGAGCTTATTGCCCCGTTCGTCGAGTGGTCGAAGACCGATATTGCGGAGCGGGGGCTCGAGCTTGGCGTTCCCTACGAGCATACGTGGAGTTGCTATCGGGACGAAGCGCCGGCGTGCGGAACGTGTGATTCATGTGCATTCCGGCTTCGAGCGTTCCAGAATCTCGGGGAGCGGGACCCGATTGAATACACAGAGCGTCCATCTTACGTTGACAGCTAAGCGGATCTGCTACCCTATTTACTGCATAGCAGTGTTTTCCAGCGCCCAGATCGCGGATTCTGGATCTAACTCTGATTTGGTATCGTGTCCCCGCTGTGTGAGTATGCCGACGTGGTATAGCATCGCTTTGTATTGGAAAGTAGTGTGGGTTGAATAGACCTCGCCTTCTTCTAATTTCTCCAGATCGATCTTCCCATGTCCCTCGGAATCGTCAAGCACGTAATCGCGATCATTCGGGCTGACGAAAAGGTCGAGAGCGAGACTGGGCCTCTCCTCAGCAATGGTCTTGGACAAGCGTGCTAACGATGGCTCGTGGTACCCCGATTTAGCTAACTCCGCCAGGGTATTGACTAGCACCTGCGTCGGGGGATAGGTGAGAAGGACTTGGCGAACTACTGTACCCATAACCGGGAGTTCGTCGATAAATCTAGCCGAACTCCCTCTCTGCTCCTGAATAGCTTCCAATGCCGGAACTACTCCATCGTAATGATAAGCGATGGTGCGAACAGCCTCCCTACCGAGTGTAGTCAGTTGAGATCTATCGAACTGATCGCCTACGAGCCCCAATGCCGTCGCATCGAGACGAGCGTCATCAACTGACTGAATCACATACTCTTTGAACACTGGATCTGGATCAACATCCTGCTGGACAGAAAGCGCGTATCCGATCGCATTCTTCGGATGGTTCTTCTTCAAACTCTCTACTGCTATGCCACCGAGCTTCGCATGAAATCGTATCGTCTCCGTAGTTTCTGACGTCTCTGACCCGACTACTCTCGGTCGCTCCAGCAGTTCACATCCATTTCGACCGATAGCAACTAATCCGATATTCAGTTCCCGAGCGAGGGCACGCTCCCCTTCGCTGACGATACTCCCTGGGAGTGCCGCGTATCCCAAATTCACCTCACCAAGATGTCCGTGCGCCTGTGTGATCGCGACGCGCCCTGCATTACGATTCGACCCTGTGGTTTCGCCTTTCGCTTCGACGACAGCAAGCGGGATCGCAGTTACTGTGTTCCTTGAGGGTTCAGAGTAGAGTTCGTCTCGGGGAGGAGCAATGAGTGCATCTGGATACCCATCCCCCATTTGTAGGGAGTTAATTGGTTGGAGACGTTTTCGCACCTGTTCGCTAATTGTTTCGTCTCCCCACTTCGATCTGCGGAATTGCGCGTCAACAACAGCGTACCCTCCCTCGATATTCTGAGTAAGGAAGTCTTTGGCTTCCGCGAGAACTACGGGTTCAGAGAGAGTGACGCTCATTATCCGACTCTTGATGTGGGTTCCAACCCCTTCAAGCTATTCAGGTGTTGACGCCATGGAATTTGGTGCATACCTAATGAGCATTGACTGTAACCTCCCTTTGGTGATGGAATGCATGTACAGTTCCAGACTCTAGACGCTTTGCAACGCGACCGAGAATTTGAGATGACTTGCCATCACGATGCCCTTAGAAAATTGGGGTGATATTGTGATAGAAGACGCTATTTTCGACTGTAGAGAGAAATCGAGTGCCAACTATTCACGTATATAATACTTGCTGTCGCATTGCTGAAGATGGGGAGATTCATTGTTGAGCCGATCAAGCTCACCGAGGATATCTTCTATATCATCGCCTCTTTGGTACGTCCCAAAAATAATCTCTTCAAGATTTGCTCCTTTTGAGTGATCGGGGATCAGGGAATAGAGAAGCACTGTATTAAGAATCGATCTTACATATCTGGAATTCCTCTCGCTTGACAGACTATTTATTATGTCGTGATACCAATCCATATTTGAGTAGTTATCACTGATACAGGTCAACTCGTCGTTGTATTCTACAAAATCAATTTCACTATGAGTTACTATATCTACCTTTTCCATATTATCTCTAAGCACCTTTGATAATAGTCGGAGCATACCTTGGATAGTCCCCACACCAGACATTTCGGAATAAACAATCCCTAATGTATTCATGAGGGACGGATGTAGTGGATAAGCTTCGTACATTTCTTTGCGAAGACTGTCAGAAATATCAAAAAATCCGCTATTCATATATGCCTCAAGATATTCCTGGACAAGTTCTAGCATAATTGGAGATTTGTCTATAGATTTTATCAGACGGTGATACAGGATGTTCTTTTCTATATGTGAAGTAGAAATTTCCATTAAGCCAGACTCTTTCTCAAGGATATCTTGGAAGGTAGAATTTCTTCGGTCAAATGTGACGAATATTGAAAGATCGGTTGTCTCCTTATGTGATGCTCCGAAAAGTTCCTGGAGGAAATATAGGTTCTTTTGCTTAGCTGGGTGCTCCAAGGTTTCAAGCCAATCTCCGATGCCATCTATAAACAAGGCTACTGAACGACCTCCTATAGCATCTTGTATGGACTTGATCAGCGGATAAAATCCATCACTGTTTCCGTATTCAAAGTTGAGTCTGTCAAAAAATGGATGCCAGAGAAATTCGGGTTGTTCCTCTTGAAGGGGAACTGCAATTGGCAACGCGTCATCTGGAACTACCTTCTCAAAGCCGATTATAGTCTCATTAGCCCACGTACTTGCAATTTCAGTCGATTTGAAGCAGTGGTACAGCGTAACCAAGGAATGAGATTTTCCAGTACCATACGGCCCATAAAACACCTGTCGGTTACTGTCCTTACGTTCATCAACCGTATTTCGAAGTTGTTTTAGAGAAGACTCCAACGCATCAGTCATGAAAGTAGAGTCAAAAAACATCTTAGGATTCGATTCAAGAGTATTCTCATTTGACTCAACATTAGACAAGCTAATTTGACGCATGAAATTAGAATCTGGTTCTAAGATCTCCTCACGCAAAGTCAAGATATCACTTATACAAATCGAATAGGGCAATTCATCGGTCATACTGATCTGAAGATAGTTGATCTAGATATATATTTGCCACCACTACTCATCTTCTATATCCTCATATTCAGACAAAGTAGTAGCGAAGACTGAGTTTCGCTCAAGTGTCTTCCTATCACCGACGATCGTAATATCTTGTGCGGCATTCAACACCGTGTAGAGGGTCTCGATTTCACTCACTGGTGGGGAGACAGCACGGTTCTCGTCAGCAACAGCGGTACTGACTACGATCTTGTCTCTGATTTCTCCATCAAGATCAGAGGGGACTTTAACTGGCACATCAAGCCCTTCTTTCTTGAGCGCATCTCGGATAGCGTTGGCGTGTGCGACGAATGGAGTGACCACCGCTTCAGGCGGATTTGTCTGGCAGACATCGACGACAGTCTCGATCTCAGAATCGTTCTTGAGCAGATGTCGGTGGAGATAGGGAGTGGATTCGACCGGAACGTTGACCTCTAATTGGTGAGCGTCACCGTCGATCGGATTGTTCGTCAGGACTCTGAATCGGATATCCTGGATCGTGTATTCGTTCTGGATCGTAAGATCACCAGCGTCGAGCGTCCGAAGTTGTTCGAGACGGTGCGAAATCTGTAATGCGTCAACTTTCTCGGTCGGTTCGAGGCGAATAAATCTCGCCTCGTTACTTTCGTCCGCTCGTGGGACGATTTCCTCAATAGTCGTTGTCGAAATTGCAGACGTCGTTTCCCCACCGGCATCAACGAAGTCGATCGATCCCGAGATTTGTTCGGCATCGAAATCAAGCCGACTGAAAATCTCTTGCATCTTCCCCGGTAACTGCGCTGGTACTTGCAAGCTCTCGTGATCACTACTATCGACAGATGAGTAGTGCTTGAAGACTCGAGAGAAGTACGATTCACCGAGAGGAGACTCTCTAGCTTTACCACTGACGAGTTCAGGCCCAGACCGATGGATATCCCCAATACCGACAAGCCGATCAGCAAGGCTATTCAGGAAGTGGAACTGCGGCTCTGTCAACGTCTCAGCACCGACCAGTACAATCGTATCGAAGAACTCCTCAGAGTGAGTTCGATCGTTCTTGTCCCCACTTTCCATTCCATGGAAAACATGATCCGACAGGGCATAACGGAGAGAGGAGACGATTACTCGGGAGCTCTCCAGAGCCTGATAAATTTCGTGACCACCCATTTCAGGAGTCACAGACGAAGCATCTGGATCAGCAAAGCCGTCCATACGAACGGTTTCAGGGACCTTATCTAATCGATCAACGAGGCCATCAATTAGTTCAGGAATCCCGCTCAGAACCAGAACACGTTGCTCTGCGTTCGGAATTTCTTGATTTCCGCCTGGAGTTTGATAGGACTCAGACGCGATAATCTCGGTGAGGTCTGCTAGCAAACTCAGTCGGTCTTGACGGACAGGAACGTCAATGTACACATTTTCACTGTCCAAGTAGTTCTGGACTGAATCTAATTCCGAAGGAGGAAGTGTCTCTCTAGCGTCTGAGGCAGGATTTTCACGATCCAGAACCGGCGATCTACCGGATCTCTGCACGTAATCGACTTGTTCGAGAAGATCTCTTGGGAACTGTGCCGTCGAGAGCGTTCTTGTTGCAACGTAGCTCGCAGCGGGATCCAGAAATCCTCTGGCTGGACGGCCATCAAGTTCGAAAATTACCTTATCCCCGGCTTTTCCGTAGTAAGTCACAGAGAGGTAGTGCTCACTATTTTCACGAGACAGTCGGACGCTCGCGCCAGGTTGAAAAGATGGCACGATCCCGCTGCCACTATTGAGGACAAGTCGTTGGCCTCCATCTAACGTGTCGATCGTCAGGTCCGGGATCCGTAGACCAGCCTGTTCAAGAGTTTCATTCTCAAGTCGCTCTAAATTGCTTCCGAGTCGTTGCCGCGCCTCCCTCTCATCGTTCAGTGCGTTTCTAAGCTGGTTAAAGTGATCTGTATTCTCCGGATCCCGGTATTCGAGGCGTTGATCACACTCGCCGAAGAGTTGGCACTGAGATACTACCTCACCACTCTCGTTAGTCTCAAAACAATCCCACCGGCGCTCTGACTGGCAGTGAAACATACAAGGAGACGGCAACGTCTGCCCCTCTGCATCTCCTTTGCCGATCACTGTAGGTTCTTTAAATGAACATCCTTCGCAGTCTCGGCCGTACGTCGTCGAAGTTCCAAACCCTTCTCGTAGAACAACAGCCTCGTTTCGCATACTGAGGATATCAGCTATGTCACGCTCCCGGAGTCGGACACGTTCATAATACACCCCATCGACATCTGCTCGACTGGGATATACGAGTTCGCCTTCGACACCGTCTTCAATTCGGTCGATAACTGATTCTCCAGCCTCCAGTGTGTCTAACAGGAACGCAAACAGGTACACGCGAAGTTGGAAACGGTGCTTGTCGATCTCCGAGTCAGATACACGGTAGTGTGTTTTGAGGTCGTATGGAACACCATCTACGACGAGGTCAACTCGACCATTGAACCCCGTTGCGTCGGATAGAGCAATTTCAGCGTCAATCTCGTCCCCACGAGCAATTCTATTTTGGAATTTCTCGTCGTTAACCAGCGTCTTGATCGCACTCATCGCGTGCTCCTTAATCTGGTTCGTGCTGATCCAAGCTAATCGACACAGTGCGAGATTGAGAGAGTATTCTCTATCAAGAGTATCCTCAAAACACCGATCGATATCAGACTCACTCCAACCTGACCTGAACAACTCTCGATATTCGTCAGATTTGACGGCGTATTCAAGGAAATCATGTACGATATTTCCCTTCACTGCACCCGGTGAAAGGTCATACGAGCCGGAAGAGTAGACATTCTTATCGAATGCAAGCTCGTAAATTCGAGGACATTCGTTGGCCGTCCGCATCTCGCTTTTGCCGATAGCTGTCTCCGGTTGGCGGATGATAATCGAGGTTACGTTGAAATACCACTTCCCCTCGTGAGTATTTGGTACTCCGCGAGCTACGACGACTTCACCACTGTCAAGCGGGACGTCGGAAACAGCATCACGTACGTACGATTCTGTTTCTCCGAAAGTATCGGTCCATTCAGGATTTTCGTTCCAAAATGAGAGGAAAGCCTTGCCATCGAATCCAGTTTGGGATACTGAGATCTCGTAAAGCGTCTTGTTACCTCGCCTATCGCCACTCTTTGGACCGTCCCGAACGGTGCACCGAATCGTTACCTCCGCGCCATTGTACGACTGGTCAGCAACAAGTGTCGAAGCTGAATACATCATTTCTGATCACCATTTAACGACGAAAGGGCTCTAGTCAGCAGTCTGCGATCGAGCATCTGTTCTTGATACCGATACTGATGCGTGCAGGATTGACGTTTGAGACAGTCAGGGCACGCCCGAACGCACTGTTTTGTGATCTCTTCGACTCGTTCGGCAAGTTCACTCAGATCGCGTCGCTGTGACTGACGATTTGCGAACCGCTCGTACGTCTGACGAATCCGCGCATCGAAGAAGGTCCGATCTTCCAGGGCAAACACTATATCGACAGGTTGTGGAGTCCGACCGATTTGGTCCTCGACTCGTCGATACTCCTCAGCCACTGCGCTATAAAACCGGGTCAATTCTCGAGTCTCGGCCAACGATTCGAGCCGTAGTCGGAGTTGAGGGCGGACATCTTCGTATTCCGTATGCCGATGGTCATCCCCCAATTGATCAAATGTAGACCGGAACTCGCCATCAGTAGACTGGCCCATGGATTGAACTCGATCGAACAATAGTTCACCCTCCGCTTCGGCTAACAAGTCGATTACCGTGTCTTCAGTGGCAGCGATGTGGCAGCATCCCTGTTCAGCAATCCCGTCGAGGAGCACCCCGTCAGAGATCATTTGGAGATCATCGAACACCTCTTTACTCACTCCAGCACCGCCCTGAATTGTATCATAGATCCCAATTTGGATCGTATCAGGGTTGGTTTGCTGATAATTGACGTCGTACCAGGCTTCGAACTCGTTTCCACCTGCGCTGAACTCGGCGGCCCAAGATGCGAGAGCGTGTTTGAGAGAGTGGACTAAGACGTGCTCTGCAAATTGAGAGACTGCCTCCTCACTACGACACTCCTCGAATATTTCGGAGACAACTTCGGCCTCGTCTTCAAACAGTGCAACGTATTCTTCGATCTGGGCGTCATCATAATCCAGTAGGCCCAGTCGCGCACTCGATTCAGGGACCAAGCTCGGTAGAGTGTCACGAATCGTACTCAAATCGGTCTCGAATATCGAATCTGGCGTATCAGATGCGACAAAGAGGGTGTAATCAAGTGCGACTAATGCAGTGTAGAATGGGGTCACGCTGAATGCATGATCGAGTGCCTCTTCCTGGAAGAACAACCGATCCCAGAGTCTGCGATACAACAGGGCAAACTGAAGATCGGAGAAGAGTTTCGAGTCGGGTTCGAGAGTGGCATCCAGGGTAGTCGATAGTACTTCGTCATCAAGACTGAATAAGACCACCTGACTGTCTTCTCTGCTACCGACAAATGCTGTTTGTTCGTCACCATCGTGACGATACCGAATCACATCGGAGAACGTTCGATCATCCCCATACAAGGTCAACAGCGTCGCATAGTAGGACTTTAAGAACGAAGCGTCGTCGTTGAATTCCGCTTTTTCAAATAAACCATCAGACAGGTCATCCAATTGTTTGACCGTAGCATCTTCCCCTTGAGAGAGTAGATGTTTGAACCAAAGGAACTGCGAAGTTGGATCACTCTTTAGTGTAACCAACTGATCTTCTGGGGTATCTTCTGGTTTGAAGTTGTATATGAACTTCTGGTCGGGGTCCCAGAAATAGTTCGTAATGTCCACGTCGGCGTTTACACTGGGGTTCCAGACGAAGAATTCCTTCGGGATATAGACACCCACATCATTCACAGCGTGTTGATACGGAGTGTACTGTTCTCTCTCGACTTCGGGGACAAGGGCACTCAGGGGTTCGCGTGCCTGGATTTCCATACCCTTCTCAATCTGAGCAAACCCCAATTCTTCCGAGGGATCGAAATCGCCTGTCCAGATGTCAAACTCCCATCGGCGTTTGTATCCACCCGGAAGGAAACTCCCGAGTATTAGATCGAGAGGTTCACTAGCAAGGAATCCTCCCTCGGCATTCGTTACGCTCACGTTGCCACCGACCTGTTCAGGTATGAAGCTACTTGGGACTGAAAACGGACGACGGGCTTCCGGATCCAGATCAAATAAATCGGGTATATGACAATAAGGGCTGAATTGACTGTATTGAATTCGATCTAGGAGATCAGACTGGTACTGGATTAGACCATCGAGACGATCCCGGAGACGGTCCTCGCGGTTTTTATCGAAAGCCTCTTCGAATGGGTCTGTACGGCTCAATTTCCATCACCTAAGTTGATATTCCCCTCGGCCATCTCGTTGAACAACCGACGTTTGAATTTTAAGTCGTCCAAGCGGCTATCAAGTTCGGATCGGTTCGTGCCTCTTGGAATACGAGCAGCTTTCCAGAAGGCCTCCATATCGTCTCCGAATCCGGGAGGAGTGATTGGGGCCTTAGTTCGCTGGACGTACCCATCAATCTCGTCGAGTACAGTTTGGACATACTGTTCGTCCGCTCCAGGGAACGCCCGTTGAAGCCACTCTTCGATGTCCGTTCTCTCGTGCGTAAGACGATTATCCAACTGATCTATCTCCAATCGTCGATAGATCTCATCTGCTACCACGTTATCCGTGAGGTTCAGATAGTCGAAGATCGCCGAAACGAGGTGCTCCGTCCTGACAAACTGGTTCTCCTCGTCGAGTTTGATCTCTAGATATCGGTCATCAGGATCACTCAACAGGTCCTGATGGTGGAAATAGAATGCGTCTTCGGGTCGTGAACCAAGGACAACGACAGAGATGGGTTGGTCACCGGGATCGCGCCCACCGCGACCCTTCCGCTGGACGAATCCAGGGATATTCATGGGTGCCCTATACTGGAAGGTCCCGATAATTCCTGGATGGTCGAACCCGACTTCCAGGGCACTGGTGGTCACCATCATATCCCACTCATCATCTTCCGCTTTGTTTCCATCAGGGGTCTCGGTTCGCCCACTCTTGTGGAGGTACACGTCCATCGGTTCCATATCGAGATCGTCAGTCATCGTCCACCAGCATTCACCCGCCTCATAGACAGGACAAGGGCTGATGTGTTTATTCGGTGGCAAGGGCTCACAGACGGCCCGCTCTTGGTCATCAGCATGGCCGCGGAATTTCTCTTTCGGGCAATCCGGGTTCGTGCCATCTTCTCCCTCGTCACGAAGGAATGCGTCGGGACTTCGGAGCGTGAACAACTCTTGGCCCTCAACACCCCGCCCGGATTCTGCGTCCTGGATGTAATCCCCTAACCGTTTGACTGAATCGATCGAATCAACGAATCCGAGGATTTTGTTCTTGCGTGGACCATCTGGAGTGTCCTGTTTGAGAATGGTGTGATACATCGCGAAAGCGACCTGGATCATGGAGGAGAGATTAGTGACGTTTGTCTCCTCAAAGTCCTCATCATCCCATTCCTGTCGAGGCTGATACTTGGCTTCGCCCTGTGGAACCTGTACCTCACGGGGATCAGTTGCCTTGACAAAAACGAGATATTCCCAGCCGATTTCTTCGACCTCTCCCTCTTCAGGTCGAGGTGTGATCTCTTTGGCATCAGGTGCTCCGAAAATACGTTTTGTGAAATCAGGTGCATTCGAGATAGTCGCGCTTGAAGCGACGAGTGAAGGAGACTGTTCACTACTTACAGCAGACATCGCCGCCTGAAACCGTCGCATCACATTAGCCACGTGCATCCCATACTGATTGGTGTAGACGTGTACCTCGTCGAGGACCACGAACTTCGGCGGATTCGAATGTTTCCAAAACTGATCGTATCCACGATGGTCCATCAGCCTGCGGTGTAGCGTGTCCGGTGTGACGACGATTATGTCGGCTGATGCTCCTTTGTCTGCTCTTGCAAACGATAGAGAGTGGGCAGGATCCTTTTCACACACCATATCCTCGGTATGGATCTGACCGTCACAGTCGTCGATGGGACAATCGATATGCGTGTCGGCTCCACTCCCATGTTGCAAAGCGATGGTTACTGGAAGAGAATTAAACGGGATGTCGTCGTCATTTTCAATAATGTCCTCAATTTCGAATAGGTAGTCTACAAGCCGCTCAAACTGATTATCACAGAGATCAGTCCGTGGATACGACAAAACAGCATCCACACCATCAATGTTGACACCAGGATAGTTGGCCATCAGAGAGTATGCCAGGACTGGGAATAGGAACGCCTCTGTTTTCCCCCCACCCGTACTAGCAGTGATTACGTGGGCACGATCGCTAGAGTCCCGGGTGATAGATTGGGTGAACAATTCCTCTAATGAGCGTCCCTGAAATGCCGCGAGCCCAGTCATGTCTCGCCGCTTGCACAATTTGTAGATTAGCTGGAGTGCGGTCTCAGCAGCATCGTGCCAAGTGCCCGTATCCGTTGCAGATTCGAACTCGGCAGCTGGCGAGGCAGTCCGCGTTACATCTAGAATCTCCCGAATCTTGGTCCCCAGATCGATACCTTCTCCGCCCCACTTTGGCTTTTCACGAGACTGGATATCCATCTTCACCATCTTCGTGAGGCTAGGATTGTACTCGAAGTCACTTTCGTCCGCAAAGCGCTGTCGGAGTAAGGCGAAATAGCGTGTTACCTCTGCTACACGGCTCCTGACACGCTGCTTGTCATAAACGTACAGGAGGACATCACGTTCTTCGAGCCTGTCAACGAGATGTTGGAATAGCAACTTGCTTGCGACTTGGTTAGAGATTTCACCGGGGAAAACATGGGTAATATCAATCGAATCCCCGTATTCAGATTCTCGGTCACCAGTCACAAAGGTCTGATAAAATCGCTTTTCGAGGATCTGAAGACTAACTGCGGAATCGTAATTTCCTGCGTTGATTTGTTCTTTACACTCGTTATCAACCCAGCGAAGGATATGCTGCTGCAAGACTTCGAGATCTCCGGACTCCGCCAATCTTGACCGCATTTGGTCGATGCAGTCTAAGTGCTCATGATCGGATTGGTGGATACTGGACATTAATCGTCCCCACTCCGGAGTTCTGCCTGTATGCCTGTCACTTCATCACCGTAGGTCTTCCTGAGGAAATCGAACGCTTTATTGATAGATATTTCACTGTTTTCCACGATATCCCCGAAATCACCGTCGGCTTCGCGAAGTTTTGTGAGGAACACTTCACGAGGGCTTGGCCCTTCAAGCAAGTCCTTGATATCGTTAATCAGTATCGGGACTTCAGCAAAGTTTCCAGACTTTGTCTCCTCACGTGCTTTCTCAATTAGTTTAAGCGCTTCAACACGCCGCTCGTTGTCATCAGTCGCTTCAGCCTGCTGCTCGTAGTCATCTAATTGGCCAAGATAGCTAGTCTGATCATTGACGATCTCACTTGCTTCTCTCTTGATTTCTTTTGCCAAGGGGGCTGCATCTCTCTCAAGGATATCTAATGCATCTTGGAAGTCACCATCGTTATACGAATCTTGGTAATTGTCGAGGTGACTATCGAGGGTCGAAAGTTTCGATTCGAGATCTGAGCGTTTTGAATTCTGCTGTGCTATTTCTTCCACTTCGCTTTCCGCAGCCGTCTGCTTATCCTTGACGTCAGAGTACTCATCCGTACATCGGGTTTTCAGACCAGTGATCTTCTCTACGTCTTTCTCGATATTCTCGACATTTCCTTGAATCTGATCTGTTCGCGTTTTCAACCGGACATATTGTTCGTTGTCAATCAGCTCATCTAGCTCCTCTCGATATTTTCTTAATTCGTCGTCCAGATCATCAAGACGTGTCGAGAATGATCCAGTGACATCAGAGTCGTTAATCTCTCTCTGGAGGTCGTCAATCTTGTGATCGCGGAGATTTTTCGCTTCTCCGATGATCTGCTCTTCAGCATCTTCGACAGCGGACTCAATGTCTTCCTCAAGTTCGACTATCTCGTCAATGAGGCTACGAACACCGTTCAAGTCGGAATGTTCCGGGTTGAATATCTCATCGTATTTATCCAGCCTCGTTCGCAGGTCACTTATCTTGTTTTCGTAGCTGTTTGCATCAGAGACACCAAGCTCATCTGCGCGTTCATACAGTTCATTGGCAACATCGAGACGCTCTTTGGCCCGACCGAGTTCATCATTGTACTGGTCACTAACACTGACGACCATGTAGACATCGACAGTCTTCCCGTCGCGATTCACCGTGTCTGGCTCGACGTAGTTCTGTCGTTGGAGTTGATCCAAGTACCACTGAAGCATCGCGTTTTCATCACCACTCGGGCAGTCGAAAGCGAACTTCGATGCCAATCGCTCTTGGATCTCGTTGACAGTCAGTGGCCCTGCCTCGTTAATCTCTTTGTAGACTTCGTACCAGGGTGGATGGTCATTTTCCACGTCAGGATATGTCCAGCGTTGACTATCCTTAGAGACGAGATTCTGCGCTTGCAGCCCATTCATTATGTCAGTGTTCAATTCATAATCTTTCAGGCCCAACTCATCGCGGAGATCACCAATAGTTACACTGCTATCTGAGCGTTTCTCAAGATTGTCGATAACCTTGCGGTGGACACTTTCCGGGTATGGAAGGATCTCTTCTTCGAACAACGATTCAAACTGTGAAACAATACCAAGTTGGTCAACTAACCGACTTTCATTGACTTCCTCGTCAGCATCAGTTTCTGGATCTCCAATTGCCAGCAGGCGGCCATAGATGAAGGAATCTCGGAGATCCGTTGTGAGATCTATCTCGATAATTCTATCTTTAAATTGCTGTCGCTGTCTATCGGTAAGGTCACTCAGATACTTGTTTGCTTCTGCGGAATACTGCTGGTTTTGCTTAACCAGAACTCCGAAGGAAGCTCCTTTTTGTTCCATTGCTTCCACATATAGTGAGACCAATTCCTGTGGGATTTCTTGACCGTTGTAGACTCCAAGAGCCACAGTCTGATCGCGCCTGGCATCACCACGCTTCATATCGATGAGATAGAGAGAGAACTCGTAGCGGTCAATTGTCTTACTGACAGGGTCTTTGTGCAGGTTACCATGGCCGGCGTCTTGAAGTGTAAGCCCAAGGCCACGCGATAGATGCTTCTGATATTTTTCTGGAGCGCTTGAGGCCTGAAAGTCAAGTTGCTGTAATTCTGTTCCTTTCCCACCAGCATCTCCGAAAAGGAATTCACGAGCAGATTCACTGAGTAAGTAGGAGTACTGGCCGTGTCGTTCTCGTTGTTCTAAGACTCGGAGTTCATTCGTTTCTTCGCCTTCGATTGTAATTGGGCTTAGCAGTGCATCAGCAACACCATCTGAAAAGGTCTTTGCCGGGACTGCTTCACCTTCGCCGATTAATCGGCCCTGTAGTCGCTCAAAGTCATCCCGTGCGTCAGGATGGACATCATCCAGTGCTTTCTTTAGACTCGTAATTGCCACCTGGCTGAGAATCTCCTCTTCTCGGACGAACGATTTGAACCCAGTCAACGCGTAGACAATCGCATCACCGTCAACGCGATCCGAATCGACCTCCGCAGCAAATCGCAACGCCTCTGAGTAGATACGGAGGATTTCACGAGGATGGCCACCCGTAAGTTCGGTAACAACAGATACTGTCTCCTCCGCAATTGGAGTCAGGGAGCCTATTTTTGAGGTTCTGTGGTGATCCATACGATCTATCAACATCCCTTTGACATCATCTTCCGACAGATCTCCAAGATAAATCTCGCCCCCCTGGAAACGTTGCATAAGAGCATTTCCAAGGGAGTCTTCTCCATCAGAGTAACTTGTAATTCTCATTCGAGCACCCTGAGAGAATCCTAACAGTATATGAATTCCAGATGAATTGAGTTTATTAACGAAATGAAGGAATGCACGCACAAACGGTTGTACTTTATCTTCATCGGCGTTTTCGATGTCCTCAGCTTCGTCAATAAAGAGATACATACACCGGTAATTGTGGTCCTCACGTGCGGTTCCAACTATCTTTCTGGTATTCTCAATAACATTATCACGAAGTTTTTCGAACTCATAGGCTTCGTCCACGCTTGCCTCAGGTTCAACCGATGGCAATCCGTCGATATACTCTCTTAGTTCCGGCACACTGTCTTTAATTTCATTGACAATCTTCTCGTATAAGTGGCGGATACTCAGTCCGAGGTTACTGAGATATACTGCGACGGCATCATGTTTCTCTCCATCAACTTCAACACCTTCACGCACCGAATTACGGAGTTGAATAAGATGATGCGATTTACCGGTCCCATAGTCACCGAATATTAATCTCTTCTTCATTCGGTCTGGGTCACGAATTGAATTCTCGACAAACTGATTAAGCTGGTACTCTTGTTCGTCGCGACCCACGGTATCGTACTGAGAAGCAATCTCTTCGTCAGCGATGGTCGTTTCAAATGGATCTCGATCAAGACCGAACTTCTGGAATGGGGATGATTGATTACTCATGGGTATTAGTATTTGTCAACGTATCTGGGTTCAGAATCAATTCTTCGTAGCTACTTTCCGAGACAATACCTTCTGAGTGAAGTTGAGAAAGTAATCGGTCAAACGTATCTCTATCAATTCCGTAGACCGTTTGGATTCGTTCAAACAACTCGGGTTCGCGAACACTCTCAGTTTCCTTGTCGATGAGATCAGTGACCTCTTCATAGACGACATGAGTGAACAATCTGACAGGCCATCTACTACCCGTATAACCGTTAGCCGTGTCTTCAATAACGCCAGCATCAGATAATAGATTAATTCCCATGTCGATCGTGAATGAGTTCATTACATCACCGAGATAGTCGGTTCCGTCGAACTCCTTTTTTGCCTCATACGACTTCACGGGGCCTCGTTTGAAGACATACTTGCTCAGCTGGATGAGCATCGGGTACTCATACATAATGTTGGCTAAAATCCGATCTGCTTGGGCCCGTTCATCGCCTGCACCGTATGCAGATTGACCTGTGTAGAGCAGAGTCTGGTCTCCAACAAGGTCTTGCAGATCAGACTCATCGGTTAGCCGATACCCCTCACCGGACTCAATCACCAAATTGGCACGGCGGAGTCCACCAATGATGTCTTCAGCGCCTTCAGTACTGTCTTGCTTATTGAAATCGAAATCTTTCCGCTGTCGAATCATCTCCTCTAATTCATTCTTTGACAGCGGTCCCTCATCGCCGATTAGCTGAATACCTGCACGGAGCTGGAATAGTCGAGCGTACTGTAATGCCATACTACGAGATACCCTCTGAGGTTAACACGCTCATGACAACACAGAGGTCAGTCATAAATCGTACCCCCGATTCTCAGAGATGACAGTCACATCTCCAGACTCGGATGAGTATTTTGCTGTTCTACCTTTCTTCTCCTCGCTTATAACCCCCAAGTCAGCTAACCGCTCAAGTGCGGCTTGGACGTCTTCCTCGTCAGTGGTTTCTGCCACGACAGGGGACAACGATTGATGCACTTCTTCAATGGACTGTGGCTCGCTTGATAGAGAAGAAAGAACTCGATCCTCCAGAGAGACGTTATCGTCCGCCTGCTCACCAGATTCGTCTGACTTATCGATCTCTGATCCAAGAACGGGCTCAATTTCGGGATTGAGTGTCTGAAGAATGTTTTCGAACCAAGTGTCAATTGTTCTGAGAAGGCGGCGTTCCTTGGTTTGAGCATACCATTTTAGATCGGCGAACTCAATGGCAATCTCCTGGTAAGCGACAATTCCCACTCTCTGCTCAGCCGCTCTCTCTACGAAGTGTTCCCCAAGGCTTTCGATAGAGGACTCATCTATTCTGAATCGATTGTAAGTCGAATCGGGTTGTCGGAATCGATTCGCAACGGACTCGTATTCGTCTGTAGCTTCAACGACGGGAAACGGCATAAGAGTAGTCTCAACGTATTTTCGATCATAGCTAGTGATCTGGTCGAAGACCTCCTGCGGATCAATTCCCCAAAAGTCACCAATTACGAGCGCATACTCTTCGTCTATTCCAGCTGCTTTACCAGCGGGGATCTTCCCCGTAAGTTCTGGGAACTTCTCTAGCCGTTTGTCGATATTGAGAAGAGAAACACAGAGCGTAGGGTCAATTAGTCGAGCAAAATACGGTATTTTTTCGAGTGTGTAATAAGATGTTCTCCCATCGTCTTTCCCAACTCTGATCACGCCCTTCCTGTCCTGTAAAAGGGAAAATTTCGTATATCTTCCCTTGAAGTCGTGCTTGGAGCGTTTTCGATAGGCCTGAATAATTTCTCGGATGTCCTGTTTGCGGACATTAAATTCCTCGGCAATTTCAACAAGTGAATACTGGCCTGTCTCGAGTAAGTCCAGCACTAATTCACCGAGAGATTCTTCAAAAACTCGGACCGGTACATTCTCTTCAGGTAAGTCTGACAGCAATCTATCTGTCGTCGCAACACGATCACTTTTAATCAACCGACGCTGTTTCCCTTCCGAGAGTTGATGAAATTCGATATCTGATATCATGTTGGGGGTGGTAAACGAGTGGGAATGGCTGTTACCAGGGGTTTATTAGATTATTCAACACTTATACCTGTGGCTGGTGTAGCCTATCTTTTTCACTTAAAAACTGTTCTGGCCTGGTTTGGGATTTCTGGAGGGGTCTTCGATAGCAACACGACTCCCTCATTTTCTAGCCGTCCGATATACCGGCGAGCCGATTCTGTCGCACAGATATAGTTATCCGTATTTCGAGTCGCAAACCGATCTAACTCTCCCGAAATCGTCTGTTGGACAGCACCCCCATCTGGAAGTCCCCATCGTTCAGACAATTCCGCATTACTTGTTGGTTGTAACTCGACGACATCAACAACACGTTCATCAAGTTGATTCAGTTCGCCGATTCTCTCCACCTCAAACAACCGCCACTCTGTAGCATTCCGCACGCGGTATCCTCCAAAAAGACACGCAAAGAACAGTTTCGTCCCGGCCTGTAGAAGTCGTCGATACTGGGGATGTCCCTCTATGTTGATGAACTCCGAGAGATCATAGAGATAGAGAGCGAAGGACTGAAACGCCGCTAACGATGGATGGCGACGACAGAGGCTCTTGTAGAACGAGATCGAGTGCTTGATATTGTTCTCGTCGTCGAACTTTCGCCGCCGATACGCTCTATCGACATCTCTGACCCGCTCCCTAACTTCTGGTTCGTCCTCCGGAATTGACTTGGGGAGGGGACCAAGAGCCGAATCAGCGAACGAAATACCTCGGTAAGGCTTCTCAGGTAGATCTGACACCGGGAGCCCCCAGTACTCGTCTGTATGTTCTACGAACTCTTCTCTCCCTGACGTCCATGACATCTTGTCAGACGGGAATTCGGGTATTTGTATCGACTCATTGTGTTCGAGTAGATGCCAGCAGAGGGTTGGGTCCCAAACTCGGACTTCGTATGGAAGAGGTTCAACGGTATATACATACGCCGCTCCCTCGGTATCGGCCACTCTCAATACCGACTGGTAGTTTCCGAGAAGATGCTGGGGTCGATGCCGGAGATCGGAGACGATAGACTTGATCTCCTTCTTCTCAAGAGGGAACTCTTCAACTAGTTCCTCAACTGTGTAGTGACCCCGCTGCAAAGTTTGAATAATCTCATCTTCAACTGGTTCATCAAAGACGTGGACATTTCGATGTGAGTCAGGGATAGAAGACGCGAGCATGCCATCAACTACAACATGGCCCTTTCGGACAAGAGCTGCCTGCTCATCCGCCGGAAGGGCGTAGAACTCATCAATCGGAATCATACTACCATCTTTACCCTCGTGGCTTATGAATTAGAAAGGTGTTTTGATCGGGGTTAACAGCCCCATCGAAATGGCTAGAAAACAATACTCGGGCGTGGTACGGGAGACTACTATATAGGTAATCAGAACTTCCAAAATGATCGGCTACTGAATCAGTCGACTTTGGCTACAGTCATTCGCAGAAGCAATGAACGGGTCCGCTATTCTGCTCTTCCCCTTGAGCAGAGATCTCACAGGTGAATGACTCACCCTCAGGATAAAATATAATCCTATCCTCATCAACATTCTCGACCGAATCGATATCTTCAACGACCCATTCGGCATCTTCCATCCCCCACCAGGTATAGTAGGAGTCCTCGTTGACAACTGAGAAGTCGAGAACCCCCGTACAACTCGCAAGTATGTGATCCACATCGGTAAGAACCGTATCCTCTGTGATCGTCGGCATGTACTTCTCTTAGACTTGGTCGGATAAAGTAGTTTGATTTTTCGTTCCCGTTGAAACCTTTCGGTCGCCGTTGATAGGATTCATATGAGTTGCCGGTGCTACCACTGGTAGGTGAACGCTCGACGGTGAGATTCTACGTACCGGAATGGGAAGACCACGTTGACGCGGAGTACGACTTCGCGAACGACGAGCACTCTACTATCGTCCGGAGCGACCGGAATCTCGCATATATCTGGGACATCTTCGATCGTGATCCAGCTCGTACCCCCATCGATGGGGTCCTCATATCTCGTGAGCAGATAGAAGACAGTCCCAAGCGTGCACGTCGTCTGAAAGAATACGGTGTATACAACGCACCGAACGACGGAACGACACTGTCAATTCCAGAGTGGCTCCCAACGATCAGCGACTGTGGCGCGTGGGGATATAAGGAACTCCCATTTCCGCCATATGGTAACGAAGAGATGCTCGAATTCTACGAGAAGTTAGATGTAGACGTGGGAGTTACCATTGATCATCTCGTTCTGGGAAGTGGGCACGCATCCCGACTCTACGTCGATGAAAAGGCATTCTCAGACAGCTTTGATGAAGACGATATTCCGGATGCTATCACTGACACAATCGATCTGATGATAGACGAGTGGCCAGAGTGGCCCGATTACGTTGAGGATTACGAGCCATCTATCACGGGTCTCAAACCGCCGGAGACACCGATTGAGGAAGTCTTCGATATCAATATAGAGGGGCTTGACCCAGAAGAGGATAGTGAAGAAATAGAAAAGCGCGTCAAAGACCATTTCCGGAGTATCTCGGACGACCCGCGGATCGTATATCGTGACGACGATATGGAGTTCCGCTTCAAGCTCACCCTCGACAATCTTCGTGAGATGCGGAAATACTACGAGAAAGAGAACTATTCTTTTCGGCTTATGAGTGCTATCCAGGGTTGGGATACCTCTTCGTACTCGAAAGCAACGAGGGCCGCTCTGTCTGAGGGATATCAATATCTCGGTATCGGTGGGGTTGCAGGTAGTAACGAAAGCGACGTGAAGCGGTACGTTTCGGCCGTGGGTAACGTAGTCAAAGACTACGAGCGTGCCCACACTACCCGCGTTGATACGCACGTATTTGGATTCGCGAAAACAGGCGCTTTCGAGACGATCGGACAGAGCGGAATGACGAGTTTCGATAGCGCAAGTATGCTCAGGGCTGCGTGGACGGGTGGACAAAACTATCATCTCGAGAACGGAGACAGTGATCGTCGGTTTGACGCTCTTCGAGTCCGGTACCCTGGCCACAGAGGAGACCTGTCTGATGCGATCGAAACCGCACTCTGGAGTCAAGAAGTCCTGACCGCGTTACACGCATACGACGAGGGGGATTCCATCCCCAGCGCAATTCGGAGATGGCACGATTCCGCATACAAACCACTGGCTCACTTAGAAGAGTACCTCAGAGAGCACAGACTGGATGACAGATACAACCAGCGGCGACTGAAGGACCTCACCGAGACATTCCGGTCACATTATGAGTGCGGCCGGGAATTGAAGGCCAACTTCAGTGATCGCTTCCGAAAGCGTATCATCAAGCTTCTACGAGAGGAAGATCCTGAAGACCCAGTGCCGTTCGAGAAATATACGGAACTAGTAAACCAAGCACAAGACTGTCTTCGCTCGTTCCCACGTACCGCAGAGGCCGTCGAAGAGGTCTCGCAAACGGGATTAGACAATTCGTTCGAAGCAGTCTGGACAGTCGTGGATGCGTATACAGCATCGAATGGGGACGAGGATCATCGCGAAGGCTACCGAGAGCTTCTGCGGAACAGGCCCTGGGAGGAGTGTGATTGCCCAGTCTGTACTGACCTTGGAATCGACGTCGCGATTTTCCGAGGGAACAACCGAAACCGACGACGAGGGTTCCACAACACCCGTCGTTTCTACGATCAGATGGAGAAAGAGCTCCCGAAGACGCTTGTCGTCACGAAGGGGGATACCTCTCTGACCGGTGTCGAAACTGTAGAAACATTCTTGAAAAAAGACCGCACGCAGTTTTGGGAGCGAGTTCATGATCTTCCTGTAGCTGAGGTTGGAGTTGTCACAGCGAGTGGCTTCCATGAATGGTGGGAAGCTCCACCGACAACGCTCTCCTTCGACCCGGACCGTCTCCTCGACAATCTAACTGATATGTGTGGTCAGTATCAGGATATCTATATCGATGGAACGAACTGGGAAGTGACGGATGAAATCAAGACCGCACTTCGTGATGTCGAGTGTACTCCGCACGTCATCAAGCAACCAAAAGACCTGCGTAGAGCAGTTCTCGATCGCTTAGAATACGATGAGCGAACTATCCCACCTCATCCCGAAAGAGACCTAGATCAGATCGGCATCTCAAACTTCTAACCATGCGCATCCTCATAATTGATCAATGTTCGAAAGGGAAGGATTTCCCGGATCAGGCTCCGTCGTTCGATGCAACTGATATCGACAAATCTGGAATTGAAGAGCTGCGTGAACGCCAGAGAGTACCGACAAAGAAGGCGAGAGATGCCTATACCGGCAGACAGCAAAAATACATTAGTGAGGCGGTAGACAGACTGCGTGCTGTCGGCGACGAGGTTGACCGTTACTTCATCAGCGCAGGGTTTGGCCTAATTGAGGAGAGCCAGACACTTCCGCCGTACGATGTGACGTTCGCTGATTATTCAGCAGCAGAGATCAGAGAGCGTGCGGAGCAGCTTTTTATTGAGTCCGACATTATGGACCTTCTTGACAACCGGTACGATATCGTCTTTTTCGCTCTTGGGAGTGACTATTACTCGAGTTTCGAACTGGAGAAAATTCTGGAAAACGGTCCAGATGAGACATGGTATGTCTGTTTCAATCACGAGTCTACGACCGAGAACTTCGCCAACGTTGTGTCTCTCCCAGCGCGGACTGAAGAAGCAAAAGAACACGAGACCATCGTTGTCGCGTTAAAAGGTAGATATCTACAGCATTTCGCAGGCCACCGGTCACAGGGCAAAGAGGTCGTCACTGCTGAAGATATCTTCCAGTTTTGCACTACAGAACCGACGACTCAGACAGGATTGGACCAGTACGACGAATAAATATAAATTTTCTTAACAAACACTTATTACCCAGCCCGAGCTATCCGAGCGCGTCGCGCTATGCTGTATCGGGAACGAACACTAGAAACACCTCATGGCCAGGTTGAGACTCCGGTTCTCTTCCCGGTCAGGAATATAGGGAAGCGATCTTCTGATAATACACCAGAGTACGCTGATACCATACCTGACCTGAACACGGGGATGGTCAATGCTCGGTCAATCAGACAACGAGAACCTCAGTGGAACCGAATCCAAGAGGGAGTCTCCATCCGAGAAGAGATGGGGGTTCCCCAAGAAACAGTCCTCTTCGCAGATAGCGGCGGGTTCGATTTCTCGAACGAAGAAGTCGATACAACCCCCGAGAGAGTCTTAGAGACACAACGGGCTATCGAAGCGGATATCTTTGGCACCGTGGACCTGCCCTTGTCACGGGATAATAGAGATGCGGAGAACCAGCGCCGGATCGAGGAAAGCACTCGGTATGCGCTTGAAGCGAGTGACAAGCACGAGGGGCCCGAACCGCTCTTCGCCAGTGTCCACGGCTATGATCCAGAAACCGTCCGGAATACGTTGAAATATCTCGAACGGAACGGTGACTTCGACGGATATGCGCTCGGGAGTATGGTCCCTATTCGGACAGATTACGAAAAGGTAACAAAATTAGTATTATCTGCGAGACAGGTAACGGAGAAGCATCTACACGTATACGGACTGGGAGGAATCGTCTATCAACCACTACTTCTGTACTTGGGTGTAGATAGCTTCGATTCGACAGCCTTCATCCGAAGTGCAGGGAATAGGAATTTCTTGATACCTGGATTCGGCGGAGAGGAATTGCGGAACATCGAGGAATTGGAGCACTTGCCCTGTTCCTGCCCGGTCTGTTCGTCTCATACATACTCTGAAATCCGTGAAGATCGAGGGCTTCTTACCCGTCACAATCTCTGGGCGCTGGTGACCGAGATTCGGCGGTTCCGCTATGTGGCAGCATCCGGGAAAGACATAGAATCATACCTTGACTTGCGATTCGAAGGGAATCCTGTTACTCAGCGTGCCTATCGAATCGCAAAGCAGCAAGTACGGAGGTTAACGTGAGCGAACGAGCGACTGTCAGGCCGGTAACGCTAGCACGCCTAGTGGAAGTAACATACGCATGTGAAACTGTGCCTTCGACTACGGACGACGTCGAATCTGCACTGGAAGCCAGCCACCGGCGTGCTCGAGAGACAATCCTAGAAGCCACGCGGATTGGTCTAATTTCTGAGGATAACTCTTCTGACGATGAGGAAGACTCTATGTACGAGATCACTCCAGTCGGTTCGGAGTTCCTTGAAGCCGTTCGGGATGAGAAGTGGAGAAACGTCAGTAGTATCCTCCAGACTCGGAGTCCCCACTTCGGAGCACTGCTCGAATTAGTGTCCGAATTAGAACCGGTTGAGCCGGAAACCGCTTTAGAGCGACTTCAGGAGGAACACGAACACTCGCCCTACGACTTCAATCAGACCAGTATCGAAGTGGTTGGTGACTGGGGAGAACGACTCGGTTCCATCCAGCGCAACGCATTTACTGGATCGTACTACCGAGCAACGGAGACAGACGCACCTCCAAACTTCCCCTATATCCTACTCACAGTGTTCGAAGAACTCGAAGATACAGCAGGAGTAAATCTCAGCCAGCGGTACATCTCGATTCCGGAGTTGCGAGAATACGTCTGCGAGCGGCTCGCCTGTACACGCAGCGCCTTCGACGAAGCGCTTCTCTCACTGGTTAATCAAAACGTCGGGAAAATCGAACTATCGGGGGCACCGGTTGATACAGGCGCGAAAGAAGCCCAACTTGGTATCAAACAGATTGAACTTGACGAGTCAGATGGGTTAGTTTCGACTGCCCAGTCCACAGAAGCGGTCATGAGCGGTGTCGAACAGTACGATAAACAATACTACTACCTCGCAGTGCACGACGACGACCTCAGCTACACACCGGAGAATCAACGATGAGCGAAAGCGCATTCAACATCACGGATCAGGAACGCGATTACTCGATGTACGGACTCGAAGAGAACCCCTTCCCATACAGCCCAGTTCCAGACGAGGATCCCAAAGTATACTGTGGCCAGGAACATGTCGCTGAAGCGGTCAGCGACACAGTCTCCACAGTGTTGGGGACTGGAAAGTCGAAGCACCTCGTGGTCACCGGGAAATACGGAAACGGGAAATCCCACACGCTGAAATATGCTAGATCACTGGTCAGGGACCGCGATGACGTGTTAGTTGGATACGTAGCCCAACCAGGTGGGGGGTTCCTCGACATCTACCACGAGTTCATGTATGACATCGGATTCGACCGAGTACAAGAAATCGCGTACGAATTCCTTGCCGCGATAGCTCGCGACGAAACGGATATGAATCCAATTGGCGCCGACGCCATGGAGTCACTGATTGAAGATGGCGAGGTACTCCTCTCTGAACTAGTACCGACAGCAGTGCAGCGACTGAGCGATATCACAAAATTCGCAGACTTCGCCCGAGCCATCATCCACATGGTCTACGAGGATACAAACCTCTACGCGTGGCAGTGGCTCACTGCTGAAGGTATTCGATACGAGCAACGCAAAGAGATGGAGATTCACAGCGCGCTCGATGATGATACCATGGGCGTTCGAGCGTTCACATCGTTCAAGAATCTCCTACTTGAGTTAGGATACACCGGCGTGTTCGTCTTCATCGACGAGTTCGAAGCGATTGCAAGGCTGAAAGCCAAAAAGAAGCAGGCAACGCTCAATAGCATCCGACACCTCATGGATCAGAACGGCACCGGACTGTCGATCCTCTTCGCCTGTGCTCCAGAGGTCTGGCAGGACGTGATGAGTGAGTACCATGCATTCTCTGAGCGGATCGGAAACGAAGTAGCACTAAGGCCACTCACCGAAGAGAATCTGCAAAGCCTCGTCGAAAATTATCTCCAAACCGCACGTACAGAGAATGCAGCAACAATTGACCCGTTCCAAGAGGATAGTCTACAGCTTATCCATCAACGTTCGCAGGGGAATATTCGACAGGTACTGTCGATCTGCGGACAAGCCCTTGATCAAGGTCTGGCGGCGGAGGAAGATATGATTACAGAGGGGGTAATCAACGATATCATATCGTAGCTCATTCACTCGGAAAGTAAGACAATTGTCCAATATTATAAACTTATTTCTAATCTTACTAAAATAAACTTAGGATATATGGAATGATATAAATCATCCCAAACATAACCAGCCCCTTGGAGTATGTCTTCAATAATAGAATGGAAACAGGAGGCCACGATCGTGGGTAATAATTACATAGCACGAACCTAATTTTGGGAAAGAGCGATTTATGGACGCAGGTAACCGAAGCTTCAACGATTTAGTAACCGGAAGGCGAAAATTTGAGATTCCAGATTACCAACGAAATTATTCGTGGGAAGATGACCAAAGACAGGACCTCTGGCGGGACCTTCACAACAATTTGGATTCAGGGAAGACCCACTATTTCGGGACATTTCTTTTACGAGAAAAGGAGAACAACGTCTACGACGTTATCGATGGTCAACAAAGACTCACGTCCATTCTCATTCTATTAAATGAGCTGACTGATTTGTGGAAAGAATTCGATGACGAGGAAGCACGAGATACCAGAAAGTGGTACATTGCAGACCGTGATGGATTCAAGTTGAGTCTGATGGGTGATGATGAGCGATTTTTTAAGGAATACGTACTCGGCGGTATCGAGTCTGGAGAGAACCCGACCTCATACCCAGAAGAAACTGAAACGCCGTCACAAGTGCGACTCAAGAATGCAAAGCAGTTTTTCAATAATCAGCTCAAAAAGAAGAGAGACGAAGTCTCTGACTTTGATGCCTATTGTAGAAAACTGAAGATTCAAATCGAAGATCTGGATTTGATGGTCTATCCGGTCGAATCAGAGGCAGATGCCGTTCGGATTTTCGAAGTAGTGAATGATCGAGGACGCCATCTTACTGAACTGGAAAAAACGAAGAGTTTCTTGATGCACCAACTCTATCTGAATATTCCTGAAGATGACGAAGGTCTGTTAAGAGAGCGCCTGAAGCAGGTTCGTGATTATTTCGGCGAGATCTACACACTCATAGATGAAATAACAGATCATACCAATACATCCAATCTTGACGAAGACCGGATTCAGCGCTATCACTACATTCTCTGGGATACAGAGTGGACAACAAGCAGGAGCAAGCGCTATTATCAGAATCACCTAGACCACCTGAAAGAAAAATTTCGCAAATTTGATTCTGACTCGGTTGTTCAAAACGCTATTCACTATACCCGTGAGTTGCGAGATTCGTTCCATGCGGTCAAAGACCTTGCATACAGAGAAACAGAGAACAAGCGAATCATAAAGCGACTGGAAAGGTTATTCGTCTTAGGCAGGTTGGCAAACTTCTATCCCTTACTTATTGCGTCTTGGTTAAAATATGATAGAGATGGCGAATTCACGGCAGCAGAATTTATCGAGATAGTCGAAAAGATTGAGACATTTATATTTCGCGTATACTCGGCTCAGCAACGGCCAGGTAATACAGGTCGAACGAGATTCTATCCATTGGGACGTAGTGTTTATCAAGGTGAAAGAAGTGCTGCCGAAACGGCCGAGAAATTGACTGACCACATCCACTATTATTGTAGCAATGACCAACTACTATCTGTTCTTGAAAATCAGCCGGTGTATAAACAATATAGTAATAGAAAGAGCGAACTTCGGTATCTTCTCTACTTTTATGAGCAAGATCTAGAAGACGAATTAGAATTTGATCTTACTGAGTTCGTCAATAACGAAGCTGAAGAGGACATAACCATTGAACATATCTGGCCACAGAGCACTGACAAACTCAGTTTAACACCCCCGGAAAAAGAGGTGCATGCTGAAGTAAAACACAACCTCGGTAACTTAGCTCTAATGACCGGCAAGTGGAATACCAGTGAATCGAATCAGCCTTTCACACAAAAGAAAGAACGATACAAGGAGTCAAAAATACGGATGCTCAACAGGGTTGCAGAAAACGAAGGTTGGGGGGCTGAACAGATTGAGGACCGTGAAAAAGAAATACTCGAGTTCGTGCTTGATCGATGGCCAGACGTGAAGTCAGAGACAAAACTTGATCGGATGGTTGATTGAAGAGCGCGTTTATGCTTTGGAAACAGCAGACAAAGAGTAAGTGGTCGTAGGTAAACTCCCAAGATTAATAGCGCCCAATGATCTAATTATAGGCGGCGCTAACGCGCCTACGGTGATAACCGAAATAAACCTAAGCCGATCGGGCTATCTACGGTCTCTACCGTAGACAAGTGGTCGGCGACAACTCCGGCGTAACCAACCGGAGTTCGTCAGTCCACTTCGGACTGACATTCTCGAAGCGAACCAGCCACAGTACGTTTCTAGTTTAAATACTCCCGTGAATACCTATTGCATAACAGGCTGTCGAGTAGCCAGAATCGCTATAGAACGACTTTCCCACAGATTTATCATAACTGTGGGTCAACTCTAACCCAGGCAAACGCGGACCAAAATCCGCGTCCGCCAAGTACCGGAGAAAACCTCCGGACACCGTGGCGGTACCACGGTTATCACCGTACACCAATGTGCTCGAAATCCCATACCTCGTCCGAGGTACCGTCTAGTGGACCGAACCCGTTCCAGCCAGTTTCAAACGAACGGACGCCTGCCTCCCCCGAAGGCCGTTGCTGCCCGGATTGTGGGTCCAGCATTCAATCAGTGGATGTTCTTGAAGCCGTCTGTCCGGATTGCCATGTGGTGCTTACAGATCAGCCAATATCGACGGCACCACGTCCGCTGTACGAGTCAGATGATCTATCGAAGGCACGTACGGGAAGCCGATTGACGTTCCTGTATGCAGATCGGGGATTGGGGACTGGAATCGAAGAAAACGCGCGTACCGACGGGAAAGGGGGGAATCTGTCACGGTCGCAGCAGCGTGTTGCGCGTGAGAAACCGTGGACCAAGCATCGGACCTCGAAAGAGGTCCGACTTGATTATGCTCTCGGAGAGATTCGGAGGATGAGAGAAGCGCTCGGAATCCCTGAGGCCGAGTCTGAAAGAGCAGCGCAACTGTACCGAAAGACCCACGCAGAGGGACTCATTACCGGGAGGTCGGTAGACGGTTTTGCTACGGTCTGTCTTTTAGTCGCGATTAGGCAGAGCAGCCTATCTCTCCCAGTTTCACAAAAAGAGTTATCGAAAGTCAGCAGGGCAAGACAAGAGCAAATCCGAACCGCTCGTGGGGTATTGGAGTTTCATTTAGAAGTCGAAATACCACCGATGGAACCTCAAGAGTTCCTTCCCAAAGCCGCGTCTAATCTATCTACCCCGTGTAGGGTCAGGGAATGTGCACGAACTCTTTTGAAAGCACGTAGTGCTGATGAAAATCGGGAATGCAGAGGGGTCTCACCGCGTACTCTTGCAGCTGCCGCACTCCACGCAGCCTACGATATCTCTGGTTGTGAGGACCGTCCTAAGCTAACCGAACTGGCAGAGAAATTTTCGGTGTCAGCGAGTACAGTCAGTGATAGGAAAAGTCTGCTAACGCCATATCAACATATGTGGAACGAAGACGAGGATTGAGTTCCAATTCATGCTCCTCGGGTGAAATGGATGTATCATCCTTCCTGCTGTGACTCCCAACCACTGCTGAAAATTGACCAACAATCCTCAAACTTTGAGGGTACCCATTATAATCACTGGCCTTCTAGCCCGTCTTGCTTTGCGCGGTCCTTCGGTTCGAACCCGCCAGTTGATCCCTCTTGGCGTGCCTGCCGGATCCGTTCCGATGTGGATTCATATGCTGCTCGTGTACCTTCGCCACTATGATCCATGTCCAGGGATCGATCCTGATTCATCCCCATCTTGTCAGCCGTGAGAGCTGCATCTTGATTGGCCCCAATGAACAGGAATTCCCATCCGTCTTCCTCTCGTCGCTGCGTTACTTGTTCACGGAGGTGGTCTTGAGGTGTTTCGGACGCATTTTCTTTGCCATCGGTTAACGTGACAACAATTACTGAATCAGGACGTTCATCGGGCTGTTGGGCGTGCATCTGGGCAGCCGTCTCTGTGATTGCTCTTGAGACGGCATCGTGTAGAGCTGTCTGTCCACTTGGTGTGTAATCCTCTTCGGATAGTTGTGGGGCATCGGCAATTGGATATTGCGCGAATACTCGTTCGACATTCGTATTGAATTCATAGAGAGAGACGGTAGCAGTTCCTTCCTCGCCTTGCTGGTCTGCCAAGAACGAATTGAAACCCCCTATAGTATCGTCTTTGATCGAAGACATTGACCCGGACGAATCAAGGACGAACGTGATTTGTGTCTTCATCGTCACTCAACAGGACTGCATCTTATGTTATAAAAGAGAAATTGGCTCCCATAGGGTCCGTCGTAAGAGTTCATACCTTCTCACACGAGAAATCATAATTGGAGTGACCGATACAGGTGAATTCAGCAGTGAGTCTCGCGGATATCCTGTTACAGAATTTGTCTACAACGAGGATCGAATGATATAGCAAATTCGAATCTCTGAACAACCAATCAAGAGGAAGTCTAGACTACTATATTCAATAAACAAAAAGTCGAGAGCCGAGGAGTAGGAAGATTGGAAACCCTTGAGTTGTGAGTGTTCAGAGGTGAAACTTAGTCTCGTTCATCCATCGATTTTGTCGCATGTCTTTCTGACCGTGTATCTCCGACCGACTGGTTGTCTTTCCCATCGTGATGGATCGGGATGACAGCCTTTGACCCATAGTGTGGTTTCACAGCGGGGGCTTTGTGGCTGAGGAGGGCTTGATACCTCTTCCCTACCTCCTTTTTTACGACAAATTTCACTTGGTCTCCCTCAGAGAACGTTTCTGAGTCCTCGGTGATAATCACTACAGACATATCCCAATCGCTGTGTCGCACTATTGGGTTCCCTCGAGTTGAGACATCACACACCTCTCCCCTGTAGATGCGGTGAAAAGTGGGACTAGATAACTCGGACTCGCGATCAGCCAACTGAGCCTGATAGTGTCTTTTCATTTCCTGCTTTACGACAAACTCAATCTGGTCTCCTACTGAGAAGTCATTACCTGGAGTGATAACCACGACTGGTTCGTCCCAATCATCTTTCTGAACCATTGGATTACCGGTTCCACTGATATGCACAACCTTGCCCTTGTATGTATGACCGATGGTGGGACTGGACACATTAGATTGAGGCACAATGTAGATATAATCATTTGGTACTTAACCCTCATGAGGAATAACTACGAGACGCTGGGTTGATCGAATTTCTTTGTCCGATAATAGATCCCGCAAGCGCTTTCTGACAACTATTGAATAAGCCGTCTGCAATACTATAGCTTCCTGTGCTCCCGCTACAATCCAATCACGACTACATTTGTCGTTTAAGTTGGATAATGAGGTCCGATAGAGTAGGCACTAAAGACATATGAATCTGGAAAATTCGGACGCCAAAGATCGAGACCGATGCAACATTGCGGTAGAGTTCAAGTCAGTCCGAGTCTTTGAATGTGGAGGACAGCAAGTCAGGAGATTACTGGCCGCCGACGATCAAGAAGAAGAGTTTCCACTGCTTGTCTCTCCCGAGTACGGTCCGCTAATGGGATTGATGACTGGAAAAACATACGAGCTGTGCGGGGTTCTGAGAAGAGACTTACAATCTGCTAGTACAGAAGTGGGTCCTGCATGGGAACAGAGGGCCACTGCTCTCCTTGATATCAGCGGAGTATATGGTATTGTTGATGAGGTAACGACGATCAGGCCGATTTGAGTCAGAACCGGGCGACTGGAACATGATTGAAGCGGCATCGTTCATTAGAGCCACCAGATGGTGGTTACGAAGTTTCCAAATGTCTCACGCGAAATGACCAAGCTAGATTACTGTCCGCTCTACAGGCCTACTCTGAATCTCTGAACGAAGGTCGATCCGATGTTTCTGTATGTCCAGGATACCACCATACGCGACTTCCACTCCCGACTTCTTTCGAGCGCAGGATGTCCCTTTCTTCGAGATTACGTAGCCGTTTGAGTACTCCGCGCCGTCCTAATGGCAATTGTTCAAATATCTCGGTCGCAGTTAGAACTGGGTCTGACGAGTTCCGAAACACTGCAAGTATCTCGTCATCTTCAACCGTCGGCTTCCGACCTGGCCCGTCACTCATATACTTGAATCGGAAACCTGACCGGTGTTAGGGTTCGTTCCGCCGGGGGAACTATATCCGAACATCTCTATTGCATATTCTGATGAAAACATCAAATTCCGCTGCGGTCAAAGGCCAAGAAAACATCCTCAGAACCCCCATCAGGAGGATATGATGTCCAACGGCAATGGCCCTGAAGAGACTGTACTCTCGACACTGCATCACGCGCTGCGTGTACCAGCCACTGGAACGCAGAACACCCAGAACGTGGCGGCGTTAAAGCGTGCTCGCGATCAGGATCTCGCTGTTCACCCTGGACAGGACACAAGTACGTGGTCATCGACGATGAGAAGACCTCGCGAGGGCGGGTCGCGTTGGCCCACGAAGAGATAGAGTCGTACGATGAGTCATACTATGAGACGCAGCTCGTCAGAGCTGTCGAGAGTATGCTGTCGCCGATGGGATGGGATCGGTCGAAAATTCGTCGAGAACTCGCGGAGACACATTTACCGAAGTTGACGGCGTTCGCGAACACGGAGAATGGTTAACCAACATGAGTGTCTTCCGAGTTGGTTTTGTTGGTTAACCAGGATGCCAACGAGGTCGAACCCCCACACCCCGTGTGCGATATGAATTTGACGAGAGAGTACGCAGGGACGAATCATTCGAGGAACACGGGATTCGGCCAGAGAACCCGCGAAAAGACGTAGAACCGACGACGATGTCCAATCCACGAGGGAACAAAGCTACGGACAAGTTCGGTTATATTACGAAACATACTGTTTCGTTTTTAACCGACTCTAGTTCTAGTACGGATTCCGTTAACAGAGTGAATATATAAAGGTTTCCCTGAAACATAGCCCATCTCGGTATTATTGTCCCTGAGCCCTTTTCTCCGCGATATCGTGGATTTCTGGTGTCTCGTGGTCTCTCTTCCTGATAACCCCCTCCCGTCGTCTTCCTGATTTCATATCGCACACGGGGTGTGGGGGTGACCTACCGACGAGATCTCCCCCTCACTCGAGATTGTCGAGAGATATGCTCGGTACTATCTGGACTGAGATCACGTCCGATGTTTCATCTTGCACACGGGGGGTGCATCCATCGAATCTTTTGACTCGCATTTGCATCGACGGCTATTCGATGAGCCATTCGTAATTTCATATCGCACACGGGGTGCCATTGCGATCAATTGATCTCGCCCGCGGTTACGGATTTCTACTGTCTACCTTCTTCTAAACACACTCTACCGTATGAATTCGACTGATTTAACCTCGCACACGGTTCCCATATTTATTTATACTCTCGACTTAACTCCGCAAACATGGCTGACGGCGACGATCACCAATCCCTCTCACAATCTATCAAAGGCCGTCTTCAGGAGGGAGTTCAGAACTCTGTCTTTCGAGATAAAGGACTTCTCGACCCGGATGCCGTCATCGACGAGGACCGGATTGTCGGTCGCGATGAGCAACTGGACGACATCATCACCTACCTACGACCGGCATTGCAGGGGAATCGCCCACCCAACATGCTCCTCTACGGCCCGTCGGGAACCGGGAAGTCACTTATCATCAATGCGGTCTGCCAGCAGGTTCTCGAACTCGCGAACTCGCAAGGAGATCGTTTCGGAGTCATCAAAATCAATTGCCAGACGATCAAATCCCACGACCGAGCTGTCTATCGGCTCGTGAAGAACGCGGCAGAAGAAGCCGGCGTCGATATCGGCGTCCCCGAGAGTGGTATTTCGACTGACCAGAAGCTTGATCGGTTCTACGAGATTCTAAGTAACAACTTCCACTCGGTCATCATCATCCTTGACGAGGTTGATCTCTTGGTGGGCCGACAACGCGATCCGAACGACGAACCCGCGTACTCAAAGCTTCTCTATCAGCTATCGCGAGCGTCACAGCTTGGTCGCATCGAGGGACATGTGTCTGTTGCTGCACTCACGAACGATCCCCGATTCATGGAGGATCTCGATGGCCGGGCGGAGAGTTCGTTCAATCCTCAGGATGTCGTCTTTCCCGACTACGACGCGAATCAACTGCAGGCGATTCTCGAACGCCGTCGCGACGCGTACCAGGACGACGTCCTTGAGGATGGAATTATTCCGCTCAGTGCCGCATTCGCTGCACAAGATCACGGTGATGCCCGGAAAGCGATCGATTTGTTCCGGAAGGCAGGTGAAATCGCCGATCGGGAAGGAGTAGGCACGGTTCGTGAAGAACACGTTCGCGACGCCCAGAAAGAAGCCGAACGTGACCGGACACTGACGCAGATGCAGGGTCTCTCGACGCAAAAGAAGCTCTCCCTCTACGCGACCGCGATTGTCCCAGTTTATTCGCAGCGCAACTTGAACGCTGTCCCCAGTACGGTTGCCTACCGAGTATATCAGTACCTCACCGACCTCTTGGATGCGGATGAAAAATCGCGCGACTCCTATCTGCGATATATGAACGAAGCTGAGACCTACAATTTCGTCACGTCGGAGAAGCGCGGACGCGGTTACGGCAGTGGTGTTCACAAGGAGTACACATTCATCGATGATCCGGAGGTGGTCGCAGAAACCCTCCAGACGGATGTCCGTCTCGAGGATGCTGAACACGACGAAGCGCTTGTCAAATCCGTTGTTAACGCGCAGATAGACGATTTCTTCGAGGGGAACTGACGCGCAGAGACGCCGACGGCGGCATTGAATTCATTTCGCACACGGGGGGTGGTTCCGGGGTGTGCGGTGTTAGAACTATTATGAATGTCTGACAACGGTGCGCAATATTTCATTTTGCACACGGGGTGTTCCGCTTCGACTCATCAGTCAATTCATCTCTCAGACGGGGCCCTCTTGAGAAGAGACCAAAATCATCTCGCACACGGGGGGATGTCGATTCGCCGCCATCGTCGAATTCACTTCGCACACGGTGTGTGACCATCCGATTTGCCGACACTTGTCGTCTTACCTGTCGGCATTGACTGGCGATTTATATTTGGACTTGATCTTCTCTCCCTCTCGCCACTGCCAGTAGTAGTAGCGGTTGTCGTTAATCTCCTTGATCGTGATCGTGGCCTTCGACGGGACGTCGTCCGGAAGATCGTCCCGCTGCTCGTCGATTTCGTTGTCCTCCGACTTCTCCTCGAGACGCGCTTCGCGAGCTTTGTGCTCTGCCAGCTCCTCGGCGTAGCGTGCGACGTGCTTGAGCTGGTCTGGAGAGTAGCCGTTGAGTGTGTCGACCATCTCTGTCGGGAGTTCCGCCGGCGGTGTCGGTGGCTCGTAGGACATCAGGGGTTGCCTCGTGTTAACCAACAGAGTGCGTATCGGCATAGATGTGTTGGTTAATGAGATATCGAGTCTTCACGGGCTAAAGAGTGCGAATAGCAAACTATTCAGGAACAGACCATGTCGTTAGACGTCGTCCGGGCGGGGGGCGTTCTCGTACTTGACCATCTTCTCGGGTTTGTCGGAAATTGTCTCGTAGATCTGCTGGAGGGTCTCCTCCGCGGCGAGCAGATTGTGCGCCGCCAGGAACTCCCGGCCTTCCTCTGTGAGACCGTAGAACTTCCAGGGGTAGCCCTGCCGGCGCTGGTCATCGTCTAGGGCGACCTGCTTGACGATGCCGGCGTCGATGAGCTTCTGGATATGCTTGTAGACGGTGGCATCACTCACGCTGGGGTTGAGTTCCTCGAGTTCGTACATCGAGGGGAGCTGGTCGGGGTGCTGGAGGATGTTGTTGATCAGCGCGAACCGCGTCTGTTGGGTGACGAAGTGGACGAGTTCGCGGGATTCCATCCCCTCAGCAGTTCCCAGGTCGGTGCTCATACGACACGATACACGGCCTGGCGGCAAGTAGTTTACCCTTGAGTAAATCACTCTGAAGTAAACTACAGCTGACTACGCTGGTGATTTACTTCATAAACCATATCGCACGACACTGAGAGGGGTCATATATGTCCGACAAGGAGCCACCTGTCCCTGAAGAAGTCCTCACTAGTGCGAAGGACCAACTCGACGACGAAGCGATCTCACTGGCGGACAACGAGGAGATCCTCCACACCCTGAGCGAACTGACCCCCGTCTACGAAAATGAGCGATCGTACTTCGTGCTGGGCAACTACGACCGGGAACCCATTCGACGGCTGAACCTCGTGGTCGACCGGCTCAACCGCCGGCAGGACGCCTACGCCTTCCGGATGGTCGACATCCGCGGGGAGTGGGACAACAGCATCCAGAAGTTCTGCCTAATTGCCGACATCGTCACCTACCTCGTTGGCGTCGCCGAGAAGGAGCCGAGTGACTTTCTCGTCGAGCAGGGCCTCCTCGTCGGCACGACGGAGTTTTTCGAGAAAAGCCACGTCCTCAAGCGGGTGTATGAGGACGAAGAACACCCCTTCGGCTGGATGCAGGACGGCGTCTTCGAGCTGTTTGAGCAGGAGGGACGGCTGTATCGCTGGCAGACGGAGGGAGAACTCGTCGACGTGACAGAAGAACTCCCGTGACGGCAGTGGAACCGTGACTGTCTACGTTAACCAACGTGGGGATAGATGGGATGGTCTGTTGGTTAATAAGGATCCGTCCGCCTCAGTCGGGAGTCTACCATCTGGTCGCGGTACTCGGCCGCGCTTGATTTCGTGATCGACGCGACGAAGGTGCTTACATCCGCCGGTGGGGGGAGCGCTGCTGCCAGTCTGGACAGGTGCAGGATTCGGTGACGACGTCGAAGTGAAGAAGAGCGTAGGTGTACCCGTGGATCACCGTCTCTGCAAAATTGGCTTCGTTCTCCCGATCACGTACCCCGACACGCGGTTGCATATCGACTAGACTCTGCTGCTCACAGATCTCCTTGACTCTCCGTGGATCCACTCTTCTTCTGAAATGATTCCGACTGTGACATCGAGGTCGGGAAGCGGTTCCCTCTCAGTCTGGGGGATATCGAACACGGTCGCGGGCTTTCTTGAGGACCTCCTCGATCCACCAACAATATTTTAATGTATGACCTTCCAGTCGAAACCAATTATGGGAGCAAAGCCATCATCTGGGGGAGATTTCGCTGGGGTGGAAATTGAACTCTGCTTCAAAGATAATCTCGCCGGTAATGAAGTTCGAATAGGGCCGAAGGAGATCCCATTAGGAAAAATGTATAGATTTTCGTCGGAATATGTCGATGACTACATTGACGATCGGATTGACCCGAGCACGATTGATAACCTCGCTTTCGCACCAAAGGAGACAGATGAAGAAGATGCTCCACAAGAAAATGAACCAGAAATCTCTATTTTTCATGGCGATAAACCATTCAAAGTCTGGCCAGTGGGTCAGACAGATGATGATAAAAATCCGACAGTGAAATTCTCTGTGAATCGAGAGGAAGATGGGGTACTTATCGTCGAATGCAAGTCAATCCTCTATAATAGTTGACGCCTTGCTAAACCCAATGTGTGGGGGTGTGCAATTACACTTAACTTATTGTCATAACTTGGAATAAAATGCTTAGCCGTTAGTTTAAGTTAGAGGGCGAACCGTCACTTGATAAGGGGATGAAAAGCAGAATGGATCGTGTATGGGGTGGAGCCAGTGTGAACCGTATTCGGGATGGCTTATATAGTGTGTTAATTATTCCAGTCCAACTTCTATCGTCTTTCTCAGGATGGGTTTATGGTGTAATTATATCTTATCTCGTTGGGTTGCGGGATGACGGTGAACAACCTATTCTTTCCTTGATAGCTTGGTGGGCTCTCTTGACGGCTTTCTTTCGGTTTGGGTTGTTCCACTCTTACTGGTCTCTCCAAGAATACTACCAACTTCCCTCGTTTTCAACCGCCCCGTTTCCTGCACCTCTATGGGTCGTTAGTGGGGTGGCTGTCGCGATTCCAATTCTCTATCTCGACTGGATCGCACATCACCAGGCAGAAGATCTTCGACGGTCGGCAAAGCTCATTGACGATCCAGATACGGAATCAGTCGGACAGAATCTCGATCTCCTTGTTGGTGACCGCCGCATCGCTACTGTTCGAGCGCTTGATGCCTTAGCCACAGTATGCCGAGACGGTGCTGCCGATGTGATGACAAATGCGGATGTCGACGCCTCATCTGTGGTATTAAAACTTCAGCACATT
>Ga0207771_100100_pt1 | contig 61751 bp, 63 predicted proteins | sample A23M2SouthBayCA_2_FD_187731 | JGI IMG/M metagenome (GOLD analysis project Ga0207771, IMG submission 187731) | Aerobic enrichment media microbial communities from Eden Landing Ponds, California, USA - A23 M2 (2) (SPAdes) | ecosystem: Environmental > Aquatic > Marine > Unclassified | place... | reverse complement strand
GAAGAGGCTCACACAGTCCGAGGAGAATTCCTAGATATTCTCACGGACCATAGGATTCTGCCTTCTGCTGAGGATGAATGGTTCCGGGTGCAGAATTACGTGTGCATGTCCGAGGTCGGGGAGAACCTGAACCTCTCTGCTCTTGCTATCGGTTTAGGCTTGGAGGTTACAGAATACGAGCCTGAACAATTCCCTGGGCTGGTATTCCGACCAAGCGAGCACGACTGTGTATTACTGGTATTCGGATCAGGGAAGGTCATCATAACGGGTGCCACGAGTATCCCAGCCGCGGATGAGGCATTCGATTCCCTCAGAAAACACATAGCAGACCTGTTTTCGTAGGCCATCTAATTCGACGATATCTACTGATTATTACTCGGTCGTAATCCAAACCAACGAATTCCCCACCTTCCGGCTGCTAACTTTCCCTTCGGATTCGAGCGACTGGAGGCGCGTATATGCTGTCCGTCGGGTGCATCCGACATTTTCTGCTATCTCCGAGGTCCCTGCCATCCCATCAAGTGTCTGGATGGCATCGATAAAATCAGAGTCTGGGTAACTCGTCGTATACTTCCCAGAGTCTTCCTCTCTATCTTTCCCCGGCACAGGACTCAATTCGAAGACATCACCTATGTAGGTGATGGGTTGCCTGCCATCTCCTTTGTCGGAGATGGACAACGTTTATACCATTACACAGTATAGGAAATGGTGTGAAAGCCCAGTCCCAAGGGGCGTGGACCTGTCGAAAACGCCCGAGTGCTAGGGACACTCGGACTGGGTTTCACACTGCACGTGATAACCCATGGAAAAATCAAATCCGTCGAATCAAGAGAGTGTCGGTGACCAGCTCATTGAAGACATATCACAATTAGAAGATTTTGCGCTCGGGGAAGGGGCCGCGGTTTGTGAAGTCTGCGGTGAGAAACTGCGGGAAGGCGCACCGGTCGTTGTGTTTGCCTTCCGGCCGGTTGAGCAACCGGCTTTCCAATTCGGGCACGTGAAGTGTACTGAGTGTCGGCACGAGCCAACGGAGTTCTTTACGCTCGGTGTGCGCGAGCTCGTGTTGGATGGCCGGATCGGTACGTGTACTGATCCTGTGACGCAGTCGTGGTGGCCTGCCTTGCTGGCCCCGCAGCCGCGTGCGGTGAGTCTGGCGGACACGACCTCGGTACAGCCTCTGCCGGGCGTGGCGTGGTTCCGCCGTCCGATTGCGCGTAGCGACGTATTCGCCGCTGCGGATTGTGAATCGATGCGCAAGCCGTGGCAGCGCCCGGTAGTGCGGGCGGACGGTTCGGCCCGCGATGGTGCGTCCGAGTCGGACGCTGGTTCGACGAGTGATGACGTGACTGAAAGGACTGCTCCCCACGCTGCTGATGGCGGGCGTCAGGGAGGTGCTCGGTGACGATGCATGGGGAGCAGGACATGCAGGCCTTCGATGCGTCGCACCTCGATATCGAGTTCGACCTCCCGCGTCCCGTTGATGAGATGCTGTTCCCGGATATCTACGTCGGGTTGGACATCGACTTGCTCGCACCGGGTGATGGGATCGTTACGGATCGACACCACGCGTCGGCGGATCGGTACGAGGCGGATGATCCGCAGAATCAGATTGCGGGGCAGATTTCGCCGTTTACGTTGTCGGGCTGGCTGCGGCATGGCTGTGAGCGGGTGGTGCAGGCGGCGGGCGCGACGGTGTGCCATCCGGGCGAGTCGAACGCGGATTACATGCTCGAAGACGTCTACGATCGTGATCTCGACAGCGGGTATCACGAGAAGGGTAGCTGTGTTGATGGCGATGGCGACGCGGGCTGTGTCGTCCATGATTTGTTTGGTGGGTTTGGTGATCGGGCGGGCCGCGTGATTCGCCGGCCGATTCGGTTCTCACCGATCCGTAGGCAGGTGGATGTGACGAAGGGTGAGGCGGAAGCGCATTACCGCCAACTGAACACGCAGGTGCGGTCGCGGAATGCTGCGGATGAGGGGCAACCGCTTCGGCAGGCGACGCGGGATGTAGTCGGCAATCTCGTGGGAACCTGGCGACTCACGCTCCGCGAACTGAAGCCCGAATACGTGGGGTTGCTCGTTGAGGCGATCGATTACTTGGATGCGCATAGCGATGAGTATGCGATGCAGCTTGGCGGGGCGCGGAATTTCGGTGCCGGGATTGTCGATGCTGAAGTGGTGAACCCGTTGTACTCGGACGCTGAGCTGCGGCGCGTGTATAATCGCGCGCAGGATGCGACGAGCGGGATGGACACGAAGGATGAGGTGTGGCGTGACCAGTGCCGTGCAGAGTTTGTGCGGGCGTTGCAGGCGCGGACGGCGGCGCGTGATGGTGACGTGCCGGTGCCTGGAGGTGAGTCGGTGTGACGGGGTCGGACGAGGCTGACGATGGTGGTGCGGATGACGATGTGGAGGATGAGGATCTTGATGAGCTGGCTCCGGTGACATCGTCGTCGTCGTTGCGGACGGCTCAAGAGCAGGATGGCGGGACGGGTCGTATAGTGGAGAGGGAGGATGACCACGCGGAGTCGGATCGGGATGAGTTGGATGAATTAGCCCCGGTGGCGTCGGGGGTGCGGACTGCCCAGAGCCAACCCGATGTGGCTGTTGGTGCGGATGATGACGGTGATGAGGAGTGTGGTGGCGATGACTGATTCGACGACTGCGGGTGCTGGTCGAGAGTCGGGTGACGGCGAGGGTGTGACGGATGTGGTTTCGATGTTGGCGGTGTATCGGCATGACACTCACAAGCTGCGTGGGCGGTCGCATGCGGCGGCTCGTGACCAGGTTGCTGGTGTGCGGGTGAATGAGACGGTGCCGTTGGGTGCGGATCGGGACGCGGCGTTGTTGAGCCGCCCGTCCGGGGAGCCGGAGCAGACGCTGGCTGCGCACGAGTCACCGTCGCGGGTGTCGCTGCTGACTGGTGACGTGGTACTGTCGGGCCCGGTTGACGCGGATGGTCGTGGCGCGGCTGTGCGGGAGTTAGTCCGGGTCGAGGACCCGGTGGCGATGCATGCGGCGTGGCTATCGTCGGACGTGGCGGGGCTGTTCAGCGAGTCGGTGTTCTACCCGTACACGTCGCTGCAGTATCACACGCTGTTGGCGGCGGCGCTGCTCGATAATTACCGCGCAGGGTTCGAGTTCGCGGATCTGTTCCTGGCGGTCGAGGATCCGGACGGGTCGGTGACGCCGCACCGGACGGTGCTCTCGACACCCGACATGCAGCTGTGCGTGACTGGTGAGCCGGGCGATCGCCCGGCTGCACGGCTTGCTGACGCGCCGGCGCGGTGCTTCGCGGACGTGTGGGCGCGCCTACCAGAACACCCGTTCGATGTGGATGGCGACCGGGTGTGGCGGGTGTTGGATGCGCAGTTGCGTCGCATCCGGTCGTGGTCGGCGGCGCTGCAATTCGTCGAGGAGTTTTGCCGGCGCTTCGACCCGGGCAGCGGTACGGGTCGCGGTGGTCGTCGTGGGGGTGGGAGGTGATGCCGGTTGGCTGGGGGTGCGGTGGTCGAGGTTGTGGTTGTCGTGACGGAGCGGCGGTGCTCGTGGTGGAGCACCGTTCGCGCCGGGCTGTGGCTGCTCGTGTGGCAGGCTGTGGTGGGCGTGCCGCTGCGAGTAGCAGTGAGAGTGACCGTGGGTGCGGTAAGCGAGGGCGACCGTCGGGATGCGTGGTGGTGTCCCGACGTCGTTGCCCGACCGCTCACTGCGTCGGGCCGAGTGGGTCTGCGTGGCCGCTGCGACGGGTTCGCGCTCGGTCCAATGCTGAGTGGCGAGTGTGGAGAACACTTGAAACGGGGTGTGTCCCTGGTCGGGGAACACTTGAAACGGGGTGTGTGGGGGTGCAGTGGTGTCGTGAGTGCGGTGGTTGTCATCGTGTGCGTGGTGGCGCACGTTTGCGAAGTATCTGGAGTGGAAACGGAGGGGTGTGTGGATGACTGTCGTCCAGCAGGTGTTGTTCGAGCTGGACGGCTCGTACCTGGGGCACCCGTACTTCGTCACCGGAAATGCGCTGTTCAACGCGATTGCGCGGCGTGTTGACGAGCGGACGCGACGGGCGTTACACGTCAGTCACGGCGTGTTCGTCCCCGGAGAGTACGGCGAGTACCCGGCTGCGCATTCGCAGAACGGGTACGCCGGAAAACTCGGGCAGTCGCTGCCGCCGGTCGAGACGTACGACGATTTGTTCGTGTTCCGGGACGCGGCTCAACGGTGGTTGTTGGAGTCTCGGCCGCGAGATGCGCATAACACGCATGACATCGAGCGGCACGGTGACCGGGTAGCGTTCGCGCCGAAATGTTTCTTCGGGCGACCCTCGGAGCAGCGGAATTCGAAGCGGTCGGTGCAGTGGTTCGTGCACTGCTACCTGCACGGTGATGACGCTGTCCCGGTTGCGGAGGCGACACTGGATGGGCTGCGGGTCGGTGGGGCGCGAAACTACGGGTTCGGCGAGTTGTCGCTGGTGGATTCGCAGGTCGTGGATCTCGATGCGCTTGATTACGGGCGACTCACGGACACGGAGTCGGGCGCGTACGTCCTTGAACTCGCGTCGCCGTACGTCCTGGCGAGTGAATGCCCGGGTGCGGATGACCAGTCGGTGCCGTGGTGGTGGGATGCGAGTTCGGAGATGGAGTCGCCGATGATCGGGTCCGGGTCGGTGCCAGGGACGGTTGCGACGGATGGGCGGCGTGACGATGGGTTGCGGCGACGGGACACACGACTCGTTGATGGTGGCGACACGTATCGTGTCGAGACGGTCGATCACGGGCAGGTAGTCGGGTACGCGGGGAGTGACCCGGTGACGACGGCGCAGAACGGCGTGTTACGCGTTGGGACGCATGCGAAGTACGGGTTCGGTGAGTTCCGCGTCCGGCCGGCTGGTGAGAGTCGAGTGGAGCCTGCTGGAGGTGATCGGTGATGGCGTTGGAGATGGTGCCGTTCGATATTGAGACGACCGGGTTCGACGTTTCGGATGAAGTGACGGTGGTTGGGTTCGAAGTGCCGCTTGGCTGCCGGGTGTTCCTGCAGGCGGACGCGGACACGGCCGGTGAACTGGAGGCGACCGTCTCGGAGCGGTGTGGAACGCATGTGAAACTCTCAGTGCATGCCTCAGAGGCGGCGTTACTGCGGGCGGTCGGGTCGTTCGCTACGGACCGGTTGAGCGGCGATGACGTGTTGCTAGTGGCGTACAACGGTGAACGGTGGAAGGACGGGTTTGACTTGCCGTTTCTGCGGACGCGACTGGCGGCGACGGACGTGGAGTGGCCGTTCCGCGATATGCCGTACGCGGATCTGCTCCCGGTGGTAACGCGGCGGTTCAACGTGACCGTGGACGGTGAGGACCGGTCAACGTTACCGGGGGCGTACAAGGCGCTCGTTGACGGCGACCTCAACGACCGGGACCCGTTCGATGATAGTGGAGAGGCGGTCACAGCGTTCGAGAACCAGGAGTACGCTGACCTGGTGACGCACAACGTTGTTGACGTGCTGCGAACCGGCGCATTAGGCCAGGTGACGCGGCGGTACTGCTCGAAATCGGATTTCTCGTTGAAATCACTAACACCGACGATCCACGATACATGACACGACACACGAGCCAACAGCGGCAGAACCGACAGGTGAGTGGCGAATGAGTGGGTTCGAGATTTGGGGTGATGTTGAGAGGTTTCGAACAGCGGGAACGGAATCGGTCGAGCACCTGTGGGCGAAAGTAGAGTTAAATCGACGACGGGAAGGGGAACGTGAGCCGTGGTTCCCCGGTAACTATCGATTCGAGAGGAAGTTTGCTGACCGGGTCCCGGATTGTCTGGTGTATGGCGGGCCGGTAAATCGGTGGATTGAGATCGTCGCTGGGAGTGACCAGCCGTACCGCGAAAAGACGCGGGAAGCGCTCCGCCTCGGATGTGTCGTCCACTGGGTGTTCCACACGGAGCATCGTGAGCAGCAGGCAGCGGCGCGAGCGGCGCTTGAACCGGAGCTTGAAGGGCCGTTCGAGTTCGGCGAGTATGATCCGCGGGCGGGCGAGTTAGATGTGGGCACCCCGGTTACGTATAAGAACTACGCGTTCCCCGTCGAGGAATTCGCTGAGTTTCGGCCTGAGGAGATTCTCGGGTATCGGAAAGGGAAAGCGCGGATTGCGCGGCGGGCCTGTGGGTGGGATCTCGGATTGTTCGACCTGGCAGGCAGTCACCGCCGGGTGATCGCTATGACTCGTGACGGCCGGCGTTTCAAGTCACTGGCACCAGGCCAACCCGATGAAGACGCTGTCTGGGACTTCCCAACGAAAGACGCGGTCAAAGCATTAATCGAGAACGGGCGGGTAACACGGCTCGGGCCAGTCGGGCAGCCCGGCGATCAGGACTCTCGATAGGCAGCTAATCAAGATCGACCTGAGAGTTACCGGGAAGAGCACCGGTACAGCGTGCCGGTGGCCGCTTCGCAGGAGGGGATGTTCGGTGGTCGTCTCCGTGAATCAGTTGGTCGGCAGGGGTGTGAATTGGGTTCCGAGATTCCTGCCACTTTCAGATGATGGTTGGACAGGTGCTGTAAGGTATAGGGTATAATCAGAGTGTGATCAACTCGGATGCCAAATAATAACACCGGAGACCATGAGTCACAGATTATGTCTTCGGAAGAACTACCGGGTGGGGCAAGAATTGAACAGAAGCTTGCCAACGAGCGAGATGTGAGAGAGCATTTCCTCAATAGATCATATGCGATGGGGCTGTATCTCGTAGAAGGCCAAGAGCGGTATCCTGATCTTCATATGCGTGATGTTGAGACTGACGAGGACGTGTTCGTGGAGGTTGAACATTTAGCGGCGAATTTCATCTCTCACGGCCATCACAAGCAGGAGGTGGAGAACGAGGCTGATCTCGTGATTTGTGGAGCAAACAACCTTTCGGAGGCAGACGCCGCCAAGGTACCGCTGGTACAGTCCCTTGAGGAATTGTTCGACGCTGATGTCGCCTACACACCGACATACCGTGTCGCGGCTTATGAAAGTACACCGACCCGTCGGAAGAGTATCGCGCTCAGGGTAGACAGCGGACGGATAGATGCTCGGATGGAAGACGAGGATCGAGAGCAAGGGGACACACCTGGTGGCTGGCGAAGTGATTCGCCGACGTGGTGGGTGCCGATTCAGGATTTTACAGCTCTCTTTAGAAAATTGAGCCAGATTGACCTGGGAGAAAAGACGCTCGGTGAGAGCGTTTTCGCAGGTGAGGAGATTGAGTATGAGCATTTAGTGAAGGTGGGCCGCCAAGAGAGCAAGTTACAGTCAGAAGGCGATAGAGCGGTCCTCGCCTCCCATACCTATGTCCGACCGGGAGGGGAAGAGGTGACTGCGAAAGCTGTCCTCCGAGTCAATGCAGATGGGCGAGTACCAAATTTCAGAATCCAGCACTTCGAAGACGGAGAACACCGGACACAAAAGACGACGATCTACTCTCGGGACGAGTTCATTGGCGTATTCAATAAGCTAGATCGAGACATCAGAGAAGACGTATTCGTGGAGGGGGACCCAGATCCCCTCATGGAGTTAGTAGAGCGCCTACACAGTGTGTCTTTTTCAGCAATGACGAACTGAACTATCGCCCAGAGAGGCAAGTTGTTGATGTCAAACCCTCGTTGGTTGTGATCGGGGGTCCCGGGTCGAAATTTCTGGAGTCCTTGTTGATTGAGTCGCACACTCGTTCTAACGGCCTGTTCATCGTTGTTTGATCGGAACAAACGAAGTGAGCTTGCTAATAATATCCTCTGTATTCATCACGGTCGGTGAAGCTTATCACCGTATGAGGGTTTCAACAAGGCCTGTTATCTCGATCTATTCATTACTTGACTCGCGTATTGGAAGGTGAGCTAACCGTTAGAATCGGACTTCCGTCTCGAACAAGGGTTCTTGGAGGTCCTTAAGGTCATCTTGGACTTGAGGCATCGGGTCGTCGATGTTTACTTCCGGGAACAGTTCGGTGTCGTTGAAGCGATCGACTGCGTCACTTACGCCGAACGGGTCACTAACGGGCTCCAGTGGTTCAGTCTCCGGCCACGAATCCTGATCTCTATCCAGAGCATCGAACCCGAAGTGAGTGCTGTCGGTTCCGATGGCTTCCAGGCCGTGCGTCAGGTCTTCGACCGGAGCCACTGAGTCGTCTCCTAGGAGGGCTGCATCGAGCGTAGTTTCGCCAGGCAGGTGTTTGTCGCTCTTGGTTTGACTGGGAAGCCCGATTTGTTGGTGCATCTCTGTCTGCATTGGGTGCTCAACAAGCGGTTTCGTTGGCTGGGGAGTCCGCTGGCCCTTCTGTAAAGCGATCTCATTTTCCCCTGGAGTTGGCTCAGTATCGAATAACGGGTCGAGGGCTTGTCGCTCGGTAGGAATCTCCAGCGGGGTTTGGGTAGCAGACGTTTCGGTCATTGAAACGTCTGGATTGCTGAACGGCACCTCTACTGTCAACGTCTCGTCTGTAGCTGGGTTCTCGGGGCGGCTTCGCCGGGTGGCTCTTGTGTGGCCATGTATACCGGTCGTTTCTGGTGAGCGTGGTTTTTGAGTATCTGCCTGGGTGGTGAAGTAAGGGTCGGAGTCTTGGATTGGTGTTGAGGGTCGCGGTTCAGCGTCGGGGGATTCTTCGGTGAAGGATGGAGACCCGAATTGAGGCGAGTCTTCTACTGACTCACTTTGCAAATGTGTCCGAGTCCGGGGTTCAGTTTTATGCTGGTCTAATCTTTGCTCATGATGCTGTCGTTGGGTGCTGACCGCTGCATGTCGCGCAGTAGGCTGCTGATCTGGGCTCGACGAGGAAGCAGCGGTTCCGAGCAGGTGCCGGAGCAGGGAGGTAGTGGTGATCTCGATGGGACTGTCGAACAGCTTGGCGCTGACCGGGGATGGGAACGCGTTGAAGTAGATGAGTTCGCCACCAGTGTCTGCGCTGACGCCGGTCAAGCTGAAGTCGGCCTTGATGAGCCCCCAGCTGGAATCCCAGCTGATAGGGTCGATTCCGGTTTCAATTTGGACGGGATCGATGAGATGCCTCTGTAGTTGAGTGGCGAATGTCGGGGAGTCAGCACTGTTTCTGGTGGAGCGTTGCTGTGGGTATGTAGTGTCGTTGCGGTTTGCCGTATACGTCTTCGCCAGTGCTACAGGTTCGCGTTTTGGCTGTTCATTTACCGTACTGTTGATGTCAAGTCGTTCCCTCGATGAGGCTGGAGTGGGTCGGTTTTCGGGTTCGGTCTCCGAGAGCGTAGAGGATGCTGTTTCTTTAGGAGACGTGTCCGGTGATTGTTCTCTGGTAACCGGCTCTTCAGTAGAGTTGCTACCGCTTGATGATTCAGTGTGTGAGCTTGACGAAGTAGTGGAACACGAGGAAGTCGGCCGACCAGCGGTCGTTGCTGGTTTGTCCTGTGCCGTCCGGTTCGATGCGAGCAACGCGGTAGCAGCGAATACGATCACGAGAATGCCAATACCGTAGATCAGGATATCAGAGAGTGGGGCCAAAACACCCGACGTTTCCTGTAGAATCGAATTGATGGATCCGGAACCGCCCCTACTCATTATGTAGCAATTTGGCGTCTAATTGTAAGTATCTGCTCCCGGGTTCGCTAGTGAGACGACGTGACTGGTGTTGAGGACAGGGAGATCATTCAGTTCGAATCACAGACGCACACGCCGCCTTCCCGGATCTGGTCGGTGACGTACTCGTGGACGCTTTGGGCGAGTTGCTGCATCGTCGCTGCTTGGCGTTCTGTTGGACGCCGGCCGCCGTAGTAACTGTCTGTGCGGTTGGTGTCGTACAACTGTCGAAGTTCACGCGTTGTTGTGTCGGAGAGGAGGCCGAGGGCGGTTGCGCGGTCGTAACAGGTGGTGTGGTCGTGAAAGTCTTCGAGGTCATCGCCGCCTTCGGCTAAGGCGTAGGCTTCGACTGAGCGTTCGGTCGCGCCGAAGCATAACTCGATTGTCGCGGTGTAGAAGCCTTGATCGGAGAGTGTATCGACTGCCGCCAACAGCCGGCATGCTTTCGTCAGCTGGGTTTTCCAGTCGGCGTCGGAATTAATTGCGTCTTCGCGCGTCGGGACGCCGTATCCTTCTTCGTTGAATGCGTCGATGGCTGCGGAGAGCGCTTCCGTGATCGTTTGTGGGTCTGAGTCTCTACTCATCGAGGTCACCGTGGAAAACCATCTCTCGAACAGTCTCGAATTTCTCTGAGTCGTAGACGACGAGGCCATCGCCGAGTACGTCGTGAAGCTCGTCAGTGTAATTCGGGACAGCTGGCAGCGATTCGATGTCGATTTCGTATGCGTACCGGCCGGTGTCAAATTCCTGGTCTTCGAGGTCTTGTCGAACACGGTTCGCGGTTCGCTGATTCGTCATCCGGTCGTTTTCAACGAGGACCCACAGGTCGATGTCACTCCGGCGGTCAGCGTCGCCGCGTGCGACACTCCCGTACAGAATAATTCCGACGACGTTGTCTAGTTGTTCGACTAGCTTATCGACAGCTGTACGGACTGGTGTGTGGAATTCGCCCTGCGGTATGTGCAGAATTGGATCGTCTGGCCGGGATAATCGCTCGGGGTTGATTTGGACCAACCGTGCGTTCCCGTCGCGCCGGTCGCTAATGAGGTCGTTGGCGGTTAAGATATTGACGGCCTTGGTAATGGTCGGCTGGGAGTAATCTACTGCGTCAGTCAGTTCGGTGATGGAGAATTCGTCGGTATGATACCGAGTTAAAAAGGAGAGAATGTCGTTGACTGCCTGACTTTTGAATATGCTCGCGTCCTGTACGGGGATATCAAGCGATATCGTCACTCCGTTTCCCCTGCCAGTATTCGATCCGCTTTCCATACAAAACCATTCTGACGGCTAGGTACTTAAACTTCATATCAAACACTGCGTTCCACTTATATTGATCAGCGGCGAGGCCAGGCAATCGTCTCCGTGCCTACCGCGATGAATGTACCATCTTCACAGACGGTACATTGTTCGTCAACGAGTTCACCGGTAGTCCTGGCCGCGTTCGATCGACACTGGGGGTGCGCTTTCTCGTCAGCGACGACAGCCTTCGGCGCATATCCAGGGCGTGCTTGGACATCATCGAAGCGAGCGCTTCGGGAGAGGTGCAGGGCGATCCGGGCGAGAATTTCAGTATCGATGGGCCGGTACTTGGCGGCTCGGTCAGGGTATCAGGCCTCGGCGATATAGTCGTACTGTGAGTTGCTCCCGGCTGCTCTCAATTGTCGTGTCTTTTCCGGTCTCCCTGTGTTTCGGTTGGGATCGATGAGCGCTCCTCAGCTGCCAGCTCATCCACGGCGTTGGACGCGTTGGTAGTTGCTGCGAGTGCGCTCGTGGCGGCTTGTAAGCAGGTCGTCTTACCCGACGAATGAGGCCATCTGTGGATTACGAAGAATTCGTTGCATGTTGCGGCAAAGTATTGGAAGTGTTGCGTCGAATGGGCGAGTCGAAATCCAACGGGAGACGGAGTGTGTGGACGACTTCTCGACCGTGTTGCTGAGAGCACGAGGGTTTATCCCTGCATGCTGGTTTCGCCTGTTCACCATGCTATTCGAAAGAGAGCAAGTTCAGAAACAAGGACAGGGTCAACCCAGTGGTGCGACTGTAGTCGTTGGTGCGGGAAGATGAACGCTGCTACAAAATACGTGGAGGCGTCGGAGAACGTGTCGCCATTGCACGAATATGTTTCAGATCATGGGCAAGGCGTGTCGCAAAGCGAACTCGAACATGCGACGGTTGCTGGTCGGTCGGTAACCCTTTCGAACGACGTGAATAGTGACGACCAGGATCTCATTGCGGACGGGATTCGAGTGACTGACCCGGCCGAAAAGTCGTGTTTCAATAATTCGCTCGGGATGTGGGAGTTCAACGAGAGATTTAGCTACGTCGAAGGGTTCGCAGTCATGACTGATTCCGACGTTGGCGGGATAGAGCACGCTTGGTGTCTGCTTGATGGGGAGCATCTCGTTGATACGACGACAGCAGCGTTTGATCACTACTACGGCGTCGCCATTGATGATCCCGAAATCCTACGCCGGTATGCTGAAGAGTCTCCTCACGAAGGGATTCTCGGCAATCACAAGAACCGTTATGCATTTCTCCGTGATCGTGGGTACGTCGATTAATCCGGGACGCTGGAGAGAATTCTGTGCCGCGATGTCCTTCGTGGCCCTCTCGTTAGACAGATTCGCTGCGAAGTCGCGTCGGAAAGCCGATTGTTGTCCTCAAGCGGGATTAGACCTTCAGCATATGATCGTAGATTCGTTCAGTGGTCTGGATACTGCGATGTCGTAATCGATTCCGGACATCGTAGAGCGTATTTTCGTCTTCTTCGTTCATCATTCTGTAGGCGACGCTATGTCGGAGTGTGTGCGGTGTCACGTCACTGGCGTTACCTCGGGTGCCATCAATCTTGTATGGGCGAACCCCTGCTTCCTCAGCGATCTTGTGAAGCATATTCCGAACGCCTTGTTCAGAAATCCGATCAGAGGATCGAGACGGGAAGAGTGCTTGCGGGTCTTTCCAGCGGGAGTTAAGATATGCTGAGAGCAATCGCGCCGTGTCCTTCGATAGTGTGAGGGTCACGGGCGGTGGGGAATTCTCGTTCGGGTAATCCTTCTGGATGTCTGTCGGGAGATAGAGTTCCGAGTTTCCGTTTCGGAGCAACGTCTTGTCAATCTGGACGAGCTCTCCAACGCGGAGTCCAGTATCGTACGTGAACACGATGATCGCTTCGTTGCGCTGTTGGAGGTATTCTGCACCGGTGGTGTAGCATGCTGATCGGAGTGCTTCGACTTGGTCCGGTGTCATCCATACCTTCGCGCGAACTTTGGAGTTTGCAGGACTGCTCATTTCGGGATACCCTCTTTATATACTGCTATTGGCCTGGACGCCCTTAACTTTGGAGTCTACAAAGAGACTCCAAAGTTGAGGAACGAGCTTCTCGACCAGTCTTCTCTTTGCTGCTCACGACTCGGTTGCTTGCTCATCAAGGAGCTCCCGGAGATAGGAACGACTGGCAACGCCGACCTCAATCCCGCGAACGTAGTCGTCTTCGCCAAAGGCTTTGACGCCAGCTGAGCGTTGGGTGAATCCCTCAATGAGGACGAGACGGATACACTCGGTAACCGCAGATTTGCTATGCGCTTCGACAGCGGTGCTGACGTATCGATCGAAGTGGGCGTCTGAGTCCTGTTCCGGTCGGGGATCAGCCGCTCGTTCTAAGGCGAGCTCAATGACGTCATCGATGGAGGGATGGGCCGAGTTTCCCGTATTCTCCCGCACACGATACGTATCGTCTGTGGACACGGCGATACGTTCTATTTCGAGTGACAAAAGCACAGTTGGCGATCAATCGAGAATCACGTCATCGAAGGTTTTCTTCTCCCACGACCTACGATGAGGCATGCATTCAAATCACGTCGGATCTGACTGGACAGTCGAGTGGGCGACACCTACGCCAGGTGGTGACGGGTATCTGGATAACTTGGTGTTGAGCCGTGATCAGGCACGTTCCTATGGCGACGAGCTTGTGATGTCTTTACGCGTGGACGAGGAGATGTTGCAAGAGCGGGGAATAGATCCTACTGAGCCGTTCGCCTGGATGATTGAGGACGGTGAGTTACTGACAAAGCAGATTTTGCGTCAGGCGTTCGAAACCGTTGCAGAGAGTGATCGAGATGATGCCGGGTATGCCAGTCACGTACTGAACGGGCGAGCGAGACGACGAATCAGAAACGGACAGTAGGGACTGAGCTATTGACCGGTGGTGAGACAGCGTCCGTCGTCACGGTTGCCGGTCAAGACGATAACCGCTTCTTCCGCCACCGTCACTCGTCCAGGAGACTATAACCAGTTAGCCAATTCTAAATTAGCCTATTCTGCATTAGGCTATTCGAGAGTTTTATCTGGTTGGGCGGCAGTCACAGGATATGGAGCGATTCGTGGATCGAGAGGATGAACTCAGTCGGCTTCGAGACTGCTATGAGTCGGACGACGCTGATATGGTCGTGATTTTCGGGCGTCGTCGCCTCGGGAAAACCGAACTCATCCGAGAGTCACTAACAAACCGCGATGACGCCGTTCTGTACCAAGCGACTGAAACAACCCGGCAAATCCAACTGGACGCGTTCGTGGACGTAGCGGCTGAGTCGTTTCCTGGGATCGACCGGATCGAGAACGAGTGGGAATCGCTGCTTGGGTATCTCGCTGACCAGGATGCAGTCATCGTGCTGGACGAGTTCCCGTACCTGATTGACGCCGACAAGAGTCTTCCGTCGGTTATCCAGCGACTCTGGGATCAAGAGTTGCGTGACACGGGCGTGACGCTCGTGCTCGTCGGTTCCTCGATTAGTATGATGGAGGAGGCGACACTCCTTGGGAACAGTCCGCTGTATGGCCGATTCACCGAGAAGATCGATCTCCGCCAGCTCGACTTTGCTGCCGTGCGGACGTTCTTTCCCGAGAGCTATACCCCCGAACAGTTGCTGTTCGCGTGGGGCGTGTTTGGCGGGACACCGTACTATTTGGACGGCATTGATCTGGATGGTGACCTTGGAACAGTCATCCAGCAGTCGCTACTGTCACGGCAGGGATTCCTGCATGACGAGCCGGAGTACGTGCTTCGGACGGAATTGACCGAGCCGAACCGGTACTTTGCCATCCTGAAAGCGGTCGCAGCCGGGAACACGACGTCGAATGAGATCGCACAGATGGTCGGGATCGATGGCAAGCAGATTTCGACGTATACGCAGAAACTGGAGCGGCTACGACTGGTCGAACGGGAGGTTCCAGTGACAGAGGACAAGCCGAAGTCACGGCGTGGGCGGTACCGGATTCTCGATCCGTTGTTCCGGTTTTGGTTCCGGTTCGTCTACGGGAACGAGGACCGCTACGAGCGATTGGGTGCCGACGCCTACGAGACGGTCATCGAACCGGAGCTGGCGGACTTCGTGAGCGGGGCGTTCGAAATGCGCTGTCAAGATATCCTGCCTGCACTGTATCCCGAGACGATGTTCACCGACATCGGGCGCTGGTGGTACAACGAGTACGAGGTGGATGTCGTCGGGCTCGCTGCAGACGGAACGATGGTGACGGGAGAGTGTAAATTCACGTCTGCACCACTCGATTACAGCGCGCTCACCTCACTCGAATCCCACACGGAGGAGATTCGATGGTCGCCCGATGGTGCGGACGTCGAGCACGAGTATGCGTTGTTCGCCCGGAACGGGTTCACGCAGTCTGTTCATGATTCGGCAGCCGACCGTGACGACTTGCAGTTGTTCGATCTTGAGCAGATCGTTGACCCGAGCGCGTCGCAGTAGGTGCGTCGAGAACTGTGGAATCGACCGATGACGAGAGAATAGTGACTGATATCTTCGATTCTGTTTTCCAAAGCGTGTGCTGCCCATCACTCAGCGTGCGCCAGCAGGCTCCCGGGCGCAGGAACAATGGAAGCTGTGGAATCGCGGGACTACTACGGTTTGTTACCGGAGTTTTGAGCCACAGTTCGGACAGAAGCGTTCGTCGCCGTCCAGCAGGTGGAGACACTCGACACAGAAGCGGTTGCTCGGTGCGGTGGCGATCTCTTCGAGGAAGTCCATCGCAGTTTGGTCTTCAACACCAGGTCCGTAGCCATCAGCATAACCTGGCAGCGTCGACGCCCACTGGACGGTCCCCGCGTCATCGACGAGTGCGACGTTACCGCCGATGTCGAGCTTCCCGTACCGTTTGAAGCCTTCCGAAGGAGTTGGCTCGATGGACTGGTTTAGGGCACGGTTCCGTTTGAGATCGCGTTCGTACACGTCCTCTGGCGTCGAAGTCCGCACCTCACCGGGGAACTCCGTGATCGGCCCGTGCTGTTCGTCGATACGGTCAATCTCCACCACGATACCGTGGTTGTCGTGGAGCGTCCGTAACAGTTGGAGAACGTGCTCGTGGTGTTCACGAATGTCGGAATCAGCGTAGTATCGGAGTCTCATGGTTGATTCGACGTGTAAGATGAGGTTAGTCGCTTATTCTGGCACGCCACTCTCGGCTTGTCGCATCCTATTCTGACCAGAAGGCATCGTAATCCACTGGCTCAAACGCTACGTCCCGAATTGCTTGGAGGAGTTGGGTATCGGTGACATCAAGCCGAAGCCCACGTGGTGAGAGGCACCGATTGATCATCGTGTGCCAATTGTAAAACAGAATAGCGATGTGCATGCCGTACAGACGCTGTTTGGGATCTTTGCCCTTGATGTGTGGCATAAAATTATGGACAATTTGGCCGATAGTAGGTTCGATGGCCCACCGTTGGATATACTCATCTCGAACGCCAGCCCCTGAGCGATACCGTAGGGAGCGGTCCGTAAGATACGTCGCATGCGTGGCGTGTTTATTGATGCCAACCCCGTCCTGTGCAGCTAGGTCCGAAAACGCTTCAGTAAGCATCGGTATTGCATCATCAGGAACCAGTGGACCCTGGACCCTGGTATCCTCCTCATCTCCGGTCGCAAGAGGAACGCGAACCTTTTCGTCGTCTTCTTCATGTTGTATCTCTTCTGTTAATACCTTCTCAGGGTCGATTTCGACGAGATCCGGATCATCACTGTTGTATGGATATATGACCACATTTGGCTTGGGCTCTACGTTCCACTTCACGCCCTGAGCGAATCCGATACAGCTGCTTGGCGTCAACCGTCTCAAACCTTTGATAATCGTGTGGTCCGGCGCACTGATGACCCAATCATCGCCCGCGAAGCGTCGGACTGTCTCGATCAGTTCGCCCCCGATGATTTCGCTGTCGATGAAAATCGAGTCGATATCGACGGTGTCGAAGGTGTTCGATAGAATCTCAGCAAGAGCCGTCGGATAGTCATATAGCGTCGCCACCAAACGGCCGCCGAGGACAAATCGGCTCTCTGTGTCAATACCACCGGCGACGAGAAAGGTCCACTGCTCAGTAACGGCCTCGTTGTCAGCTTTCGGTGGACGACCGATTGTGGCTTCAAGAGAGTCTCCCGTCCAATCGATGCGGAACATATCAGCGCCAATATTGAGCGGATCTGACCGCGACCAAAACCCAAACTCCTTTGCTAGGGCCAGTGTCCGGGTATGTACCGTATCGAACTGTTCATCGATTGATGGTACCGAAGCGGCATCTGACCCGGGAGTGAAATCGCGCAAATCATACTCGGTCGGTGCTCTGTTAGGGACGTAGTTGTGGAGCCAACCGCCCGACGGGATATTCTCTCGGGGATAGTCCCAATCACAGACATCTTTCATCGCTTCTAAGCCACAGTCGAATAGTGCCGACGTAGCGAAGGCTCCAATAAACGCCCGCATATCGTGATCAACCTTCTCGGTAGTACGACCGAAGGTTAGCGGGTCAGTGGTGTGGTCCATCAAGAGACGCACCCAATTCCGCAGCTCTTCCTTTTTTGTCTCACGTGAGACGGACTTCTCATCTAATGGCGGCGCAACAGCATCAAAACGGTACGACTCCTTGACTGCGTCCGGTGGGACGACTCCCGCTCGATAGGTAGCATACACCGTTCTGGTAACCGCATCTTCGAAGGCATCCATATCTAGCTCGTTGCCTTCGCTAAGCTCGCGGAACTCACGCTGTAAGACATTGTACGAGGGGATATCATTCGGTCCTTCGTACCCGAGCAGTGTATGAACGACAGAATCGACAGGATCGGGACCAGCTAAATACGTATGTAGTTCCGTCCCATTTTGCTCGCGCGCTAGTCGTAGGAAGAGCGTTTTCAGCCGGGGCTCGGGGATATCAAGTTCTGCCGGATTGATCCCCTCAAGTTCCAGTTTCTCCTCGCAGAGATTCAGAACAACCTCATCGTAGAGTTTTCTACCGTCATTATCATACTCTGAGATGTCCGTCCAGTAATCACGATTCTCAGCGTGAAACTGAGCAGTGAGATGTGTCCGTCGGAATAACGTCTCAACGTCATCAACGGGCGAAGAGACTTCGATATCGATCCCACGGCGTTCTATCGGTCCATACTTTCGGCCATCCGAGTCAATGCCATCTTTCTCGGGAAACGGCGCATAGGCAGTCGGCGCTATGTACGTACCATCACCTGGTGCCTGCTCAGGAGCTGAGTCATCAGTGTGGTTGATCGGAGAGCCGTCGTACATCAGATATAGATTATCATAATTTGTGGTACGCAATAAGTGATTGCCCCCCTTATTCAGGTGATGACAACAGTGGGTATGAGCAAAATAAGTCGCCTCTTGGGTTCTATAATATAACCCTCTGGAATCAGTGTCGCTGTCTGTCGATACACTTCACGGACCGAGGAGAATTCACTTCAGCAACATATCATCAGCTACTTTACTTTCGAATATCGAATATGAGTAACTAGACAGAGCGCCTTTTACTTCGACACCGTCTCTAAATCATACCTAATCTACCAATATCAAAATAAAACGCCACTTGAGATTTGATTGTGGTGAACGGACGAGGGTCACTCGGGACCATACTCATGGAGATGGTCAATCCCCGCACGAGGATCGTCATCAACGTAAATCCGCTGCGTGATTTCCACTGACGAATGCCCCATTGCTTGCGACACCTCCCACAGTCCGGCATCAGTTTCGTTGACCATGTACGTACCAAACCCGTGGCGTACGTTATGAGCGGTTATTTTCCACCGATTCGGAATCTTATTGCCTTCTTCGTCAGTCCCGGCATTCGCATCCGCGTAGATTTTCCGGTTGATTCCAGCCTCATCCGCTGCGTCAATGACTATCTCGTTAATGCGATCTCCAGAGAGGGGTGCTCCTCGCTCGCCGACGAACAGACGACTGTGATCTGCAGTCGCTGCCATCTCTTCTCGATACCCATAGTCCAGCCACTCCTTCATCAACCCATCCAGTGTTTGCTGATAGGCAACAACTCTCTCCTTGCCGTTTTTTGCGACGGTCGGGCGAATAGTGATTTCTCGTGCATCCCGGTCAACGTCATCAATCTCCAATTTAGCTGCCTCTTTCCTCCGCATTCCAGTCTGCCACAGTAGTCGAATAATCAGTTGATCTCGGGTACGATACCTACCGACGTTTTCTTCCATTTTTCGTATCTCATTCTGAGTCGTGGCATACTGTTCATCGTCCTGTAGACGGCGCGATTGCTCGGTACCCTTGGTCAATCCAAATTTCTCTTTCTTCTCGTCATCCCACTTCTCGAAAGGATTTGAGTCGGTAAGTTCCATCCTCACGAGCCAATCATGAAAGGCAAAGATCTGATCCCATCTATACAATCCGCTGGTACCATTAAATTCGTTTGAAAGGGTCTGACCAACTTGGTTCGCATGATAGGACCCCACATCCGTGGGAGATTCTATTTTCGCATCATCTAACCAGTGATCATACCACCGGAGATCCTGCTTGTATCTTCGTGTACTATCTTCATCCCGCAGCTCTGGATCTGCGTTATCTGTCCCGGAATCTAACTGCCCTGCGTAATCTTCAATCTCTGAGCGACACTCGCTAATATCTTTGTACCGAGGCGGCATCTCAGTCACCACCTGTCTTATAAAAACGGCGCACTGCACCGTCATCTCGGTTGCTAATGTCAACACGACGTGACGTGGATCCATCGTCGGATCCAGCCTGTTGATCGGTATGTGACGGATGGCTCGTCATACTGCTTGATGTCTGTCCGAGATCGTCGTGGCGCTGGATATGACTGTCTGCCTTGTTAATGTCGTCACGGACAAACTTGACATCTGGATAGTATTCTTGCATTCGCGCACAGGCGCGGCGAACATCTTGAAGGTCTTCATCATAGTATCGAGCCCACATATAGGGAGTAGAAATTCCTTGCACTATCGCAAGGTCACTGGCGTCCCCATATTTACCGATGTCGTCTAATTTGGGAAGCCCTGTTTCATCAGAATGTGTCGGCAAAGAGGAGTAGATGTCCCGTGCCAGCCGATCAATCTTATCGTCATCCCGCACGTTTGAATCGATTGAAACAATATGCTCCTCCATTTGCTCTAGTCGTTCGGCCAGTGGCGTCACTGCAGTGTCTACTGCTTCAATAATTTCTTCGGGGTCGAGAGACGGCTCTTCATCTTCAGTAGCGATATACCGATAAGCGACGGTCCTGAAGAACCGACTCATGGTATCGAATTCGTTCGAGTCTTCGATATACTCCGTGAATTTCTCATGTTCTTCCGGCGTGAGGCGGACACCTACGAATTCACTCCGTTCGGTCATCGTAAGTCCTCAAATTCGCCAGACCAATGTAAAACTAGGGTTTCACACTGCCAATCAGAACCGCGTCATCTAGACGCGTCAACCCAGTCCCATTTTTCGGATCGCGACACCCGTAAGTGATAACTCCCTGCCTGCGGACGGAACGAACAGCGTGTATTCCGCGACGATCACCGACCTGTTGCGTCTGCTCGTCGTCCCAGTGCTGGGGTGGGCGGCTATCCGTGATATCAAGACACGGCGTGTCCCCAACGAGACGTGGCTGCCACTGGCCGCGCTCGGACTGGTCCTGCTGTGCTGGGACGCCTGGGCAGTCTGGTCGGAGACAGTCTGGACGCTGACCGTCGACGGCCTGGACATCGGACTCGAATCCAGACAGCCACCATTCGATCAGACGCTCAACACGTTCTTCCTCCGGACGGCGTTCAGTGTCGGCTTTCTGGTTCCGTTTGCCTACGGATTCTGGTGGTTCGGCGGTTTCGGCGGCGCGGACGCGAAGGCGTTGATGACGCTGGCGGTCGTCTTCCCAGTTTATCCACACTTTCTCTTCGACGGCTTCACGCTGCCGTGGCACGAGGCAACCGTCGGCGTGTTCTCGCTGACCATCCTCTCGAACACCGTTCTCGCGGGGGTGATCTATCCGCTCGTGCTCGGCGGGCGCAACCTTCTCAGTGGCGCGGTCAGCAGGATGATGATCATCGGCCGGCCACTCCCCGTCGAGCACGCCCCACGGCGGTACGGCCGACTGCTTGAACGCCCCGACAGTCTCACCCGCAGTGGGTTGGACCTGGATGTCTTCCGGATGTACCTCTCCTGGCGCGGCCTGGACTTCGAAGACCTCCGTACCGATCCCGAACGCTATCGCGACCCCGCGAGCCTTCCCGACGAACCCAACGATCCCGGTGACGGGACGATCGATGACACGAGCGGCTCGCTCGCGCTCACCGACGGCGGCGAGCCCGACGAGGTTCAGGACGCGGGGGAGGAAGTCGACATCGACGACTGGGGCGCGGCAGCGTTCTTCGAGGACATCGGCGGGCCGATCTACGGGACCGACGCCGAGGAGTTGCGGGCCGGCCTCGACGTGCTCACCGGCCAGGATCGGGTCTGGTACACGCCCGGGATCCCGTTCATCGTCCCGATGTTCGGCGGCCTGCTGATCAGCCTCGCCGCCGGTGACGTCCTCGTCTGGCTGCTCACGCAGATCGGGATCGGATAGATCGGCAGGGACAAATCGCCCGCCCGCCTCGACTCGATCATGGATGTCTTCGTCGCCGGCGGCTGTTCCTGGGATTCGATCGTCTACCTCGATGAATTTCCGACCCCCACGGAGACTCAGTTCGCCCGGGATTTCCAGGAGACGCTGGGATCCAGTGGCTCCGGGAAGAGTCTCAATCTCGGGCGGCTCGGCGTCGACACTCGATTCCACGCCATGATCGGCGAGGATCGTTTCGGCGAGTCGATCCACGACCGCTTCGCGGCCGAGCCCGTCACTTTCGAGTACGACATCGACCCGAAGGGGACCGAACGCCACGTCAACCTCATGAACGACGCTGGCGAGCGCATCTCGATCTTCGTCGTCACGCCGACCCAGGAGCCCGACATCGATTACGAGCCACTCGAACAGTGGGTCGCCCAGTCCGACGCGCTCGTGGTCAGTCCCGTCAACTACTCGCGCTCTCTGCTCCCGGCCGCGGCCGAGGCCGGAACTCCCGTGTGGGCCGATATCCACGCCTACGACGGCGAGGACGAGTACCATCGCGATTTCATCGACGCAGCCGACTATCTGTTCATGAGCGATGAAGGGATGGCCGACCCCCGGAAGTTCATGCGCGAGCAGGTCGATCTGGGTACGGAACTGGCCGTCTGTACCCACGGTTCGGAGGGCGCGACCGCACTCACAGGTGGCGGGTGGGTCGAGGTTCCCGCCCGGGAGTTCGAGGCGGCCGATACCAACGGGGCCGGCGACGCCTTCTTCGCCGGGTATCTCTACGGCCATCGTCAGGGTCTCGACGTGGAGACCTGTCTTCGACTCGGAACGCTCTGCGGTGGGCTAGCAGTCGAATCACGCGATCTGGTTCATCCCGATCTCTCGGCGGATCGGCTCGCGGCCGAGTACGAACGACGCTACGGCGCTGCGCTCGGGACGCGCTCGTGAGGATCGGGACCCTTTCGTAGGGACCGCGAGAACGCCAGCGTATGGACCGCAACGGTATCCTCGCCGGCGTCGTCCTCGCGGCGATGGCCGGCGGCGGAACGTACGCACTCGGCGCGAACCAGATCACTGCCGGCGCGCTCGCGTTCGTCGCGATCGTCACGGGTGTGTTGACTACCCAGTTCCGTCACCGGCTCCCGGGACGCGGTACGACGTCCCGGAGTTCGTGGTGGAACAGCGGGTGGACGGCGACGACGCTGCTGGCAGTCTTCTTCGGCGTCAACACGACGCTGCCGCTGTCGACCGAGACCACGCTCGCGGTGCAGTTGCTCGTGCTCGGGGTCGGCTGGAACGGCCTGCTGTTCGGGATCGCGATCGCCGACGCCCAGGCCGCGAGCGAGTAACCCGGCTGATACGGGCCGCTGTAACGATTTCCCGCTCCGACCGTACCTGGGCATGCAGTCGATGCGGAACAGACGTACAGCGGTCCGTATGACGCAAAAAGCCTATGCGGGGCTGTACCGACGGTAGTGATATGAGCGACGACGCCCCTGATCTCGCCTTCGACGAGAACGATCGCCTCCCGGCGATCGCACAGGACGCCGACTCGGGCGCGGTGTTGATGCTCGCGTACGTCACGCCCGAGGCCGTCGAGCGCACCCGCGAGACGGGCCGTGCCCACTACTACTCCCGGAGCCGCGAGGAGTTGTGGGAGAAGGGTGCGACCAGCGGCCACGTCCAGCACGTCGAAGAGATTCGCGTCGACTGCGACGGCGACACCCTGCTGTATATAGTCGATCAAGATGGCGGGGCCTGTCACACCGGCTACGGGAGCTGTTTCTACCGAACAATCGACGGCGAGGTCGTCGGCGAAAAGGTGTTCGACCCCGAGGATGTCTACGATGAGTAGATCCGCCACCGACCGTTCCGATGTCGACGAGCTGGTGACGACCCTCCAACGGCGCGCCAGCGCCTACGAGGAGGCCTGCGACCGCGTCGCGGAAGCTGGCGAGCAACGCCTCCAGCGCCTCCAGGAGTTCTACGAGGAGCTCACGGGACTGTTCAGCACGTACGAATCACGGATCGTCAGCGACGGCGAGGGCGATGTCGACATGGAGGCGTTCATCGAGTATCAGGACGAACTGGCGCACTTTTTCGACCACCTGCCCGAGGACCTCCCCCACCGCGAGGACTTCGAGGCTGTCGACGAGATGATGCAAGAGCGCTATCTCAAGACGACCGACTTCGAGGCCGCCCGCGAGTCGCTGTCGGATGTGGCCGCACTGGTCGAGCGCCTCGACGAACGCGAGCGGACCCGCGACCGACTTGCAGACGCGCGCCGGGACGCCGACCGCCAGCGCAAGGCGATCGAAGAGCGAATCGACCATCACGAACGCCTGGTCGAACTCGGCGAGGCCGATCTGGACGCGCCGGTCGAGCAGTTGCGCGACCCCATCGAGACGTACGACGACGCCGTGCGCGAGGCCTTCGAGACGTTCACGAGCCAGACGAGCGCCCGCGAGGTGCTCTCGTTCGTCGCGTCGACGGCCCCGTTCCCGCTCGTCGAGTATCGCCAGCCACCCGACGATCTCGCCGAGTACGTCGAATCGGCCGACGCCGGCGAGGAGACGATTCCCCAGCTACTCGAATACGCCGACTACTCGGTCTCGAAACTCGACCACTACGTCGCGGACGCCCGGCAACTCAAGCGTAACGTCGCCACCCACCGGACCTACCTCCAGCGGCTCGACGCCGCGCCGCTGACGATCGGCTGGCCGCCGCCGACTGCCGAGGCACTCCGCTTTCGCTGTCGCGAACTCCTCTCGGTCGTCGGTCGGTTCGGCCCCGACGAATCGGTGCTCGAAGCGCTCCGGACGGTTCGCGAACGCACGCGACGCGCGGACTACGAACGGCTGCGGGACAGCGCCGTCGCTCGCAAGCAGCTGGACGAAACCGAGCGCAAGCGACTCAAGAGCGGCGAGATCGAGCAGGAATTACAGGACCTCCGTGAGCGGCGCGAGCGGCTCGCCGAGGCGCTCGCAGAATACGATCCAGTCTGACTACCGGGCCGCCTCGGCCGCGGCCGTGACGGACTCTTCCATGAGTGCGGCGAGTTCTTCGGCTCGCTCTCGACTGCGAGCCTCGGCGTAGACTCTGATGAGGGGTTCGGTCCCGCTGGGGCGGGCCAGCACCCAGCCGTCGTCGAACTCCAGGCGGTAGCCGTCGGTGGTGTTCAGCCCGGCTTCGGAGTCGTGGGCAACGTTCTCGATGGCGTCGATCATCGCGGCCCGTTCGGCTTCGTCGTCGTAGGTGACGTTCACGCGGACGTTGTAGTAATCGTCGTACTCGCTGGCGACCTCGCTGGCGGTCCGGTCGACCAGCAATTCACAGAATCGTGCCGCGGTGTAGGCACCGTCCCGGATCGCCCGGTAGTCGGGGAAGATGATTCCGCCGTTGCCCTCGCCCGCGATCGGAACCGGCGTCCCCTCTCGCTGGAGTTCTTTGATCTTTGTGACGATGTGACTGGAGCCGATCTGGGTGAGATAGATCTCCGCGCTGGCACGACCGGCGACGTCGACCAGCCGCTGGGAGGTGCTGACGGCCGAGACGACGCCGTCGTTGACATCGAGTTCGGCCGCGGCGAGTGCCGCGAGTGCGGCATCGCCTTCGATGAACTCACCGCGTTCGTCGACGAAGATCGCCCGGTCGGCGTCGCCGTCGTGGGCGATCCCCAGATCTGCCTCGCTGGTCTCGACCAGTCGCTGGAGATCTCCGAGGTTGTCCGCAACGGGCTCGGGTTTGCGCCCGGGGAAGTGGCCGTCGGGCTGGGCGTTGATCGTCAGGACGTGACAGCCCAGCCGCCGGAAGAACTCCGGGCTGGTCAGCGACCCAGCGCCGTGGCCGGGGTCGATCGCGACCGTGAGATCGGCGGCAGCGATCGCCTCGCGGTCGACGGCCTCGAGCAACTGTGCGATGTAGTCCTCGCGCGCGCCATCGATCGCACGGGACTGGCCGATGTCGCTCCACTCGCTTCTGGTGAAACGCTCGCCGAGGAGGCGCTGTTCGACCCGTTCGAGCTGGTCGACCGCGAGTTCGATCCCGTCGGGGCCCACAAGCTTGATTCCGTTGTGCTGTGGGGGGTTGTGCGAGGCCGTCACGACGAGCGCGGGGATAGACTCGTCGTCGGCGTAAGCCTGTGCGCCCGGGGTGGGAATCGTCCCGAGGTAGTCGACGTCGAGGCCCACGCTTGCGAGGCCGCTCTGTGCGGCGTCGGCGATCATCCCCCCGCTGGTGCGGGTGTCGTGGGCGACGGCGACCCGCGTCGGGCCGTGCTCGCTGTGCCAGACTGATCCGGCCGCCATCGCGACCTGCAGCGCGTACTCGGGGGTCAACGTCTCGTTGACGACCCCGCGAACGCCACTGGACCCGAATACCTTCATCTGATCGGTAGTCGCACGCCCGATAGCATTAGGATTCCGGACTTCTCACGAGCCGTTTGTTTGGCACCTGTCCCCATCCGTGTTTCTCGTGTCGCTAGCCTGACCTGGAATGGCCGAAACGCAGATACCCCGCTATCGCGAGCAAACAGACTCCGAGAAAGAGTGCGACGAACTGTGGAATATACGCACCAGAACCTATCTCCAGTTCTTTTTCCCACGTCGTCATCACATCTATCTGCTCAGAGCCAGTTCGTTCGTTCGCCGGGGGGAGTGAACTGTCCGACGGGCGAACGATGGCTACAGACACACGCGAGAGGTCCGCATTTTGGTCGCTCGTGAACTGCTCTGCTTGCTCTTCGGTCGGGTACTGAAATTCTGTTGCTCCTCCCCCTGCTGGAACCGTGTATCGCCCCCCGTTTCGGAGTGCGCTCGTGTACAACGACTGGGCCCGTTCAGAAAGATTCGCATACTGATAGACCGCGTAGCTGTTGTTTGCCGCCTCTTCAACCGTGTAGTTCCACGAGACACGGGTATCATGGACTAGCTCGTTCGACGGCGGAGCGACTACTGGGGCTGCGATCAACGCGATTCCAAGGACCCCAAGTACGATCACTTTCCACGATCCGTTCATCTAATACCTGGTAATCAGCTATGGCAAAAATTTACGCATTACGCTCCCAATCGGCAGTTTACACGTCCTGTGCCGCCGCTTCCAGCTCGTCGTAGTCTGGGAAATCCGGCCACTCCTTGGCGACCCAGGCGTATTGGACTGTGTGGTCGGTGTCGATGACGAACGCTGCGGGTCGGGGTTCGGCGACACCTGCCATGCCATCCAGTTCGTGGGCGATGCCGAACTGCTCGGCCACGCCGTTTCCGGGATCGGAGTAGAGGCGATACTCCTCGCCGAGGCCGCGCTCGTCGATCAGCCGCTTGTGGGCGTAGGGCGTCGCGATCGAGAGCCCGACGACCTGGCAGTCGCCCCACTCCCGACCCGGCAACTCCTGCCAGACGTACGTCGCCGGGAACGACCCGGCCATCGGATGAAAGACCAGGACGACTGGCCCGTCGTCGAGTATCTCGCTGAGTGCGATGTCTTCCCAGTATTCGTCGGTGACGAGCGGGCGGGTGAACTCAGGAGCCGTGTCTCCTTCCTCGACGTGCTCGGTCGGTTCGAGGTCGACGATGTCGAAACCGAGATCCATCAGGCGACACCTCCCGCACGCGGGCCATCCTCGCCGTAGGTCGACTGGAGGTACTCGACGATGGCAGCGCTTTCGGACATCGTCACGCCGGTATTCTCGTCGACGATCGCCGGGACTGTGCGCTTGCCGGTGAGTCGTTTGACGACGTCACGCTCGGAGTGCATGGGCTCGACGAATCGCGAGCGATAGTCGAGGCCCAGTTCGTCGAGCGTCTGGACGACCCGTTCACAGAACGGACACGCCTGGAGCCGATACAGTGTGATCGTGGACTCGCCTGCTGTCATGGTCGTGACTTGGGACTCCCGCCGACTAAGTGTGTCGCCGGCCAGGGGCGTCGGTCGAGACTTAGACACCGAGCCAGTCGTTGGTACTGATCTCGTAGCCGTTTTTGCGACAGAACGACGCCGCCTGTCGGCGAACGGCCCGGGATCCGGGGAGGTCCCCGTTCTCCTTGATCTGGGAGACGATCCAGTCGGCGATCACCCCGATGCTTTCGTCGTCGTCATCGGCGTCGATCGCCTTGAGTTCCAGCAACGTCTTCTCGTAGGCATCACGCTGAGAGGTCCCGAACTCGGCGCTCTGGAGGTTTTCGGTGGCTTCGACGATTCGCTTCATCGCCGCGGCGACCGTGGGTCGCTGGATCCGTTTTCGGACGGAAGCGGGCGACTCGAACCGCTCGGCAGTCGTGTTCGGCAGTAGTTGCTCGATCGTGTACGTCTGTCCGGCTGCGTCCAGTTCGCGATCACCGACTGCGCCGACAACAGTGTCCGCGGTTGCCGGGAACGACAGCGATTCGAGTTCGGGTTCGAGGGCGGCGAGCGTGGCTGCTTCGACCGGTGGCTCCGGTTCATCGCCCCGTTGCAGTTCCGCCGCAATCTCGCGCTCGCGCTGGCGGTTCTCGGCGTTTCGGGCCTGGGCTTCGCGGCCGTGTTTGTCGTCTGCCATTCCTGAACGGAGGGGCTCTGGACGCATAGCACTGTGGTGGCCGACAGCGATCGCACTTCGCGGGGCTGGTCGCCGGATCTGTGCACAAAAGAGTTAATTTTGCCCCACTGGAAGAAGGAGTGTTGATGGGTATCTCTACGCTCTCGATAGCGTCACTGGCCGATCTCGGGATGGGACTGTCCACCGCTTCAGCCGCCGCCACGACGGCGCTGTACACAACGCCCGTCGTCGGTATCGAGCTGACGCGCTCGACCGTCGCGATCCTCGGGACGCTGACGATCGCCGTCCTCATCGGATTGTCAGCGTTTTTCTCCTCCTCGGAGATCGCGATGTTCTCGCTGGCGAAACACCGGATCGACTCGATGGTCGAGGAAGGGCGGCCGGGCTCACGGGCTGTCAAGGCCCTGAAAGACGATCCCCACCGACTGCTGGTGACGATCCTCGTTGGGAACAATCTCGTCAACATCGCGATGTCCTCGATCGCGACGGGGCTGTTCGGGCTGTATCTCAGCCAGGGTCAGGCAGTCATCGCTGCGACGTTCGGGATTACGGCCCTCGTCTTGCTGTTCGGCGAGAGCGCGCCCAAGTCCTACGCCGTCGAGAACACCGAGTCGTGGGCGCTCCGGATCGCACGCCCGCTGAAGTGGTCCGAGCGGCTGCTGCTGCCGCTGATCGTCCTGTTCGACTATCTGACCCGCGTGGTCAACAAGATCACCGGCGGCCGGTCGGCCATCGAGAGCACGTACGTCACCCGCGACGAGATCCGGAACATGATCAAGACCGGAGAGCGCGAGGGCGTCCTCGACGAGGAAGAACGCGAGATGCTCCAGCGCACCCTTCGGTTCAACAAGACCATCGCCAAGGAGGTCATGACGCCGCGGCTGGACATGACCGCGATCCCGAAAGACGCCGACATCGCCGAAGCTATCGAGACCTGTATCCAGAGCGGCCACGCCCGCTTGCCAGTCTACGAGGGCAGTCTGGACAACATCATCGGGGTCGTCCACATCCGCGACCTCGTTCGGGATCTCAACTACGGCGAGAACGAAGACCTCGAACTGGACGACCTGATCGAGCCGACGCTGCACGTCCCCGAGAGCAAGAACGTCGACGATCTGCTGGCGGAGATGCGCGAGAACCGCATGCACATGGTGATCGTCATCGACGAGTTCGGGACGACCGAGGGGCTGGTGACGATGGAAGACCTCACCGAGGAGATCGTCGGCGAGATTCTGGAGGGTGGCGAAGAGGAACCGATCGAGTTCCTCGACGACGACACCGCCTCCGTGAAAGGCGAGGTCAACATCGAGGCGGTCAACGAGGCCCTGGGAATCGACATCCCCGAAGGGGAGGAGTTCGAGACGCTCGCTGGCTTCATCTTCAACCGCGTCGGTCGACTCGTCGAAGAGGGTGAGATCATCGAGTACGAAGGGCTCGAAATACGCGTCGAGCAGGTCGAAAACACGCGGATCATGAAAGCCCGAATCAAGCGCCTCGAGGTGGAAGACGACGATTCGGAGCCGCTCGACGCCGAAGAAGCGGACACTGCAGCGGAGTGACGGGAGCGCCGACCGTCAGCCGAACAGCGTCGTCCAACCAGTGAATAGTCCGTAACCGAGACCAAGTGCCAGCGCCAACGAAGCGATCCACGCCAGAACTGTCTTGCCCATCTTCTCACCGCTGATTTCTCCGTCGCCAGCGGCTGCGCCACTGCCGATGATCGCGCTGACGATGATCTCGTTGAACGAGACGGGGATCCCGAGGAAGACCGCTGTCTGGGCAATCGCAAAGCTGGGGATGAGCGCAGCGATCGAGCGCCGCGGTCCCAGCGAGGAGTAGTCCTGTGCGAGCGCCTTGATCATCCGTGGCGCGCCCGTCCACGAGCCCACGAGAAGGCCGACCCCGCCGAACACGAGCACGAGTTCGAGCGCGACCTCGACGCCCGTATCCGGGCCCAGAAGCGGGAGAAGCGGGCCGATAGCGAGCCCGACCTGGCTGCCGCCCGCCGAGAAGGCAACCAATCCACCGAGGACGAGCAGGAAGTGCCGTTGTCCCGCCGCTGGGTCGCCGATAAGGTCGTAGTAGAGCGCACCCGCGACGAGCGCTGCGAGGGCGAACGAGACGCCGAGCTGGCCGGCGATACTCCCGAATCCGATTGACTCGGCCACCGCCGCGGCGATCGAGGCCTGCTCGCCGGGTCCACCCAGCAGGACGAACCGAACGTTCGCCAGCAACAGCCCTACCAGCCCAGCGAGCACGGGAACGGCGACGGTTTCGGGGACCCGTTCGTCCCGAAGGGTCCTGGCGACGCCATAGGCGATCCCGCCGCCGACAAACGGGACGGCGACCCAGAGGGCGACGATCTCCTGGTACTTGCCCCAGGCGGGGGCACCGCCGGCAGCGAGGCCGACGCCGACGACCGCACCAGTGACAGTGAACGCGGTGGCGATCGGATAGCCGGCGAAGACGCCGATGGCTACCAGACCAGCCGCCAACAGCAGTGCGAGCGTCGCGCCCACTGGCGAGAGCGTGACGCCGCCGCCGATGAGCTCCTGGCCGACCGCTTCCGAGACGTTCGCGCCCTGGAGGACTGCGCCGGCGAACCCGAGCAGGCCGACGAGAAAGCCAGCCCGCATGACTGAGATGGCGTTCGCGCCGACGGCCGGAGCGAACGGCGTCGATCCCGAAGAGCCAGCCCCGATCGCCCATGCCATGAACAGACTCGCCAGCGCCGCGATACCCAGCGTCGCCAGCAGCGTCGCCTCGACCATCTGCCCGACCGTTGTGTGTGATGAGTGAATAGCCTACCGGCTTCGTTGTTACCGTACGGATCGTCGATCGTTGATCTGGCACACCCACTCGCTGGTAGCCATACTTTTTTATCTGTCACCGGACACTGAACCAACTGGGGGGAGACATGGAAATCATCAGGGGAATTCGTCGACGGCTTACGGGGGCGGACGACACTGTGGGGGACTACGAGTGTCAGAGTTGTGGAGAACGATACGAGCGCCGCCGACAGGTCTGCCCGGCCTGTGAGAGCTATCGGGTCGAACGGAGCGAGTGGTAAGACAGCAGCCGTGCAGTGGTGGATCCGTATGGTCAGTCAATTGTTCGTCGGATCCGCGTCGCCGTTGTTCGGCTCGGGTACTTCGACACCTTCGGCTGCTTCGGGCACGTGGGTCTCTTTTTCGGTGTCGATGTGCCATCGGTCGACCGACTGCTCGTAGTCGGCGAGTTTGTTCGAGACTTTGATCTTCAGGTCGTCGTCGTTGACGTTGACTTCGAAGACGTACTCGGGGTCCTCGCCGTCGACGCGTTTGAGGTTCGCACTGACGAGTTCGTTGTCGAAGTAGTAGGGCGCGATCTGGGTCATCACGTTCTTGTAGACCGTGCCTTCGACTTTCCGGAGGGCCTTGCGGCCCGCGGAGTCCGCAGCGCGGGCGACGTAGTCGATCGACTCGCCCCACTTGTCGACGGCCTCGTCGGGTTCGTCGAGCTTCTCGTAGGATTCGGCGAGCTTTTCACCCGCTTTCTGGAGGTCCTCGTCGGGCTCTTTGCCCTTCTTCTCTCCTTTGCCCTCTTCCACGCTGGCCTGTTCGGCCGTTTTCTCGTTGACATCCTCGTCGAGGCGTTCGTGGCTCTTGGGTCGCCACTCGTCGAACTCGTCGAGGGCGTCCTCGTCGACATCGTCCGATTCGGCGATCTCTTTCAGCGCTCGTGTGATTCGCTCGCCGTGCTCGACGGTGTCTGCCCAGCCGCCCTGGATCTTGAATCCGGAGACGCTCTCTTCCATCTCAGACATAGTAATTCGATCGTGGAGTAGCCTGCTCGGCGCGGCGACGTCGTGAAACGTCCATCTTGAAAACGTCGTTGGAGTCGAACCGAGTTAAGCGTTTCCGCCGTCCGTGGTGGTTCTTTCGGGACTGCCAGTGACTGTCACGTCGGTATCACAGAGCACGAGCGTCGAGGCCGTCTGTGCGTCGAGTCCGCCACCATGGCCGACTGTGATCGTCGTTCCGTAGCTGTTGCACGTGTCGAACAGCCCTTCGTCGATCGTCTCGACGGTCTCGGTTCCTTCTTCGGGGACGGTCGCACGGATTTCGTAGTCGGAGGGCAGACGAATTTCACCCTCCACAGACGAATCGGGGGCGACCGTGTACGATTCGTCGAGCAGCATCTCCTCGCTCGCCGTGTCGGTGATCCGCAGGTTGACCGCCCGCGCGGTGTCGCCCGCGTTTCGGATCGCCACGCCGAGGGGGCCGATCTCGCCGACGCGTTCGCCGACTGCGAACGACCTGATCGGTGCTGATCGACACTCTGCGAGTGTGCTGCGCGTCTGTGTCTCGAAATTCCCGCCGTGGCCGATCGAGATCGTCGTCCCGTAGTTGTTGCAGGTGTCGAACAGTCCCTCGTCGATCGTCTCGACGGTCTGGATCCCCTCCGCGGGGACGCCGACCCTGATCTCGTAGTCCGAAGGAACTCGTATTTCCCCTCGAATTTCGCCATCGACGTCAAACGTCTCGTTCAGTAGTACAGATCGTGCCTGCGTGTCGGTAATCTCCAGGTGGACCGTCCGCTCGTCTGACCCGTCGTTGTCGATGGTCAGTCCCATCGGATTGATCTCACCGGCAGGCTCGCCAACCGCGAAGGCGTCGGCACGGAAATCCTCCCTTCCGGGCGTCTCGCGATCGTCGGAGCCGGGTCCTGGATCGGTCTCTGGGGCTTCAGTCGTCGTGCCGTCGATCGACGGTGGTGGGGCGGGCGTCACATCGCCGTCGGTCTCGGGTGTTGACCCCTCCGTCGAACAGCCTGCGAGCGCGAGACTCGCACCGACCGCGGCGATGAAGCGTCGTCGTCTCATACGACCCTGTAGACAGACCGCCATCATAAGCCTCCAGAAGACTCAAACGCCTGTTTCACACTCTCGAAGCCGACAGTATATCCGGATTGCGGCCCTATGTCCACCGATGCCATCCGCACTGTTCATCGTCAGCGAACACGGCTACTGGGGCGAGGAATGTATCGAGCCACTCACGACACTCGACGACGCCGGCGTCGACGTCACGGTCGCGACACCGTCTGGCGGTCCGGCAGTGCTGGACGAGCGCTCGGTCGATCCCGACGAGGTCGACGAGGAGACCGCCGCGATGGTGGAAGAGGTCCACGAGACAGACGAGCGGCTGAACGATCCCGAACCGCTGGCGGCGGTCGATCCGGGCGAGTTCGACGCGGTCGTCTTCCCCGGCGGCCACGGCACCGAATGGGACGTCAATCAGGACAGACACGCCCGCGCAGCCCTGCGCGAGGCCGTCGAGGGCGACCACGGGAAAGCACTGGTCGTCTGTCACGCCGTCGGAATCCTCGCGCTTGCCCGTGACTCCTCGGGAGACTTTCTGGTCGCCGGGCGCTCGGTCACGGGCTTCCCCAACGAGTGGGAAGAGGGGATCGTCGACGAGTACGACCGGATGCCCGACGGCCGGAAACTGCCCTACTGGGTCGAAGACGAAGTGAAAGCCGCCGGTGCCGAGTGGGACGCCGAACTCGATCAGGACACGAGCGTCACCGTCGACGGCGATCTGGTGACTGCCCGCGGGCCGCCCTCGTCTGCTCGGGCGGCACGGACGCTCCTGTCAGAGATGGGGATCGACTACGAGGACTGAGTGAGCCAGTTCGGCGGCGTCTCGTCAGCTATTTGCCCGTCCCGGCGGGACTGGCGAGTATGACCATCGAGGATCGCGGGGAGGCCAAACTCCTCACACACGCACTGGCTCGACACACGCTGACCGACCTCCGCAGCGTCGAGACCGAACAGGTAGCCTTCCGCAAGGGCCTGGTGAAACTGGGCCGGATCTGTGGCTACGAGATCATCGACGGTGTCATGGAGACGGCCTACGAGGCTGTGCAGACACCGCTGACCGAGACCACTGGCGAGCGCGTCGTCGGGATGGACGACGTCGTCATCATCAACGTCCTCCGGGCTGCGACGCCGTTCGTCGAGGGGCTGTTGAAAGCGTTCCCGCGAGCGCGCCAGGGCGTTATCTCCGCCAGCCGCGACGAGGAGGGTGGGATGGACGAGGACGGCGAGTTCGACATCGAAGTCGACTACGTGAAGTTGCCCGAGATTACGCCCGAAGACACCGTCATCATCGCCGACCCCATGCTCGCGACCGGCTCGACGATGGCCACCGTCCTGGAGTACGTCAAGGAGATGGGCGACCCCGCGCGAACGCTGGTTCTTTCGGCCGTGAGTGCACCCGAAGGGGTCGTCCGCCTGGACGAGCAGTTCCCCGACGTGGACGTGCTCACTGTTGCCATCGACGACCACCTCGACGACGACGGATATATCGTCCCCGGGCTGGGCGACGCCGGCGACCGGGCGTTCCGAACGACATAGATCCCGTCTCTGGAGTGGTTCTGTGGAGGCGCGCGCCAACTCTTGATAGAACATCAGAATAGCGAGCCCACTCACGAGCGCCGACCACACGAAAAAAATCGGACCGCCAGCGTCAGTATACGCCGATCCCGTGCGATTCCCGGGCGTGTTCGAGGAGGTCGTCCGTGCTCTCGAACTCTTCACCACATGTGCACGTGTGATACCTCGTCTGGGATTGCTGGCGTGTCGCCATACGAATCCACGTTCGACCCGTACCATAATAATTGTTTATGTATGTTTGGTAGCGAGTCACACACCAACAGTCGCCAGATCGTAGCGAGTTGTTGCTCATTTCCGACCGAACGTTCACTCGAACCCCCTTACATCGGGTAGAGCGACACCGATCGGCGACCATTGTTAGACGCGGGCCGGCTCCAACGACTTACTCGATAGCCATCACTTCTTGGGGTTCGTAGGGATCTTCGAGATAGTCCATCTCGGAGTCGGTGAGATCGATTTCGAGGGCTTCGACGGCCTCTTCGAGGTGTTCGATACTCGTCGTGCCGACGATGGGTGCAGTGACGTACTCGGTTTCGAACTGCCAGGCGAGCGCGATCTGGGCCATCGTGACGTCTTTCTCGGCGGCCAGTTCCTGAACGCGTTCGTTGATCTCCTCGCCGCCGCCCTCGACGTAGCTGGCAGTGGGATTGTGGTAGTTTTCGGGATCGCCGCGCTCGGTCGCCTCCAGATCCTCGAACGGCCGCGCCAGAAAGCCCTGCCCGAGCGGCCCCCACGGGATGACGCCCATGTCGTTCTTCTTGCAGATGGGCAACAGATCACGCTCGTCCTCTCGATAGGCGGGGTGGTAGTGGTTCTGCATCGTCTCGAATCGCGGGAGGTCGAGACGCTCCGCCGTGTGAAGACGCTCGGCCAGCTGGTGAGCCCACATCGAGGAGGTACCGACGTGGCGGACCTTCCCGCGTGAGATGACATCGTTGAGCGCCCGGAGCGTGGTCTCGATCGGCGTGTCGGGGTCGACACGGTGGGTCTGATAGAGGTCGATAGTGTCCATGCCCAGCCGATCCAGGGAGTGTTCCAGTTCCTGCTCGATGGTCTTGCGGGAGAGGCCCTCGGCGTTGTGGTGGGCGTCGCCGTACGAAAAGCGAACCTTGGTGGCGACGACCTGTTCGTCCCGGTCGTACTCGCTCAAGACGTCACCGAGAATCCGTTCGCTCTCGCCGTTCGAGTAGACGTTGGCTGTATCGAAGAAGTTCACGCCGAGGTCGATGGCGCGTTCGATCAGTTCCTCGGCCTCGGGACCGTCGAGCATCCAGGACTCGCCGGTGCCGAAGCTCATGCAACCGAGACAGATCTTGCTGACGGACATGCCCGTGCTGCCGAGGGTTGTGTACTCCATGCCGCGACGCTTGGAGCGGGGTCTGAATGAGCGTTGTGGCGCAAGACTCAGGGCGCTGGCTCACGCGGCTTTGCGTATGTTCGACGAAATCATGGAGAAATTCGCGGACAGCCCGAGCCAGCAGCAGGTGATCCGCCTGCTGCTCGAACGCGGTTTCTCCGTCAACGACGAGGGCCGGGTCGTCTCGGGCGGGATCGAGATCCCCAACACCGGGATCGCCCGCGAGATCGACGTCGACCGCCGGGTGGTCGACGCCACGACCGACGCGATTCTCGACGATCCCGAACTCCGGCGCATCTTCCAGAACATCTCGGCGATCCCGAGCCTGATGGATCTCGCGCCCGTCCTCGATCTCACCGTCCTGACCGTCACGGTCGACGACGCCGAAGCCTCGGGAATCGTCGCCACCGTTACGGGCGCGATCGCCGCCCACGACATCACGATCCGGCAGGTCATCAGCGACGATCCCGAGTTCTCCGACGAAGCCAAACTGTATGTCATCACCGCCGAGGAGCTGCCGGGCGAGCTCATCAACGAGATCCGGGCGAAGGAGTTCGTCCGCAAGATCGAACTGGCGTAATGACCGACGCCGTCTCCCTGCAAGTCCGTGTCGAGGCGACTGGCCAGGCCCACGAGTTTGCGGCCGCACGCGGCTCGATCCTCCGGGACGTGCTGCTCGAACACGGTGTCTCGCCGCACAGTCAGTATGCCCGGCGGCTCAACTGCGGTGGGCGCGGTCTCTGTGCGACCTGTGGCGTCCGTTTCACGAGTGAGGATCCCCCACCCGAGCACTGGCACGACCGACTGGCCGATCGCTTCGGCTATCCTCGGCTCTCCTGCCAGCTCGAACTCACCGAGGACTGTACGGTCGTGATTCCCGAGAAGCGCGTGTGGGGTGGGCGCGAGGACGACCGAAGGGAGTCCTCGAAACGAGCGAACGGGGAGCGCGAGGCGCGAACCAGGTGAGGGCCTCGAAGAAGTGACCCGTGAGCCGCGCGAACGACGCGACGTGAACGCAAACCGTTTGGCCGCGGTCCACCAATCCCAGACAGTGTCAGAGTCGTATCGCACCGTCGCCGGCCCCGGCCAAGCCCGCTTCGAGGTCCGCGGCTCGGAATTCATCGGCCACGTCGCCCCCGCCGAGACGGTCGAAGAGGCCGAAGCCTTCGTCGAGGAGATTCGCGAGGAGTACGCCGACGCGACCCACAACGTGCCGGCCTACCGCGTCCGGGCCGACCCCTTCCGGGAGTATCAGAGCGACGACGGCGAGCCCTCGGGAAGCTCCGGCAAGCCCGCACTGAACGTCCTCGTCCAGCGCGAGATTGAGAATGTCGTCGCCGTCGTGACGCGCTACTACGGCGGGACGAATCTGGGGGTGGGCGGACTCGCCCGCTCGTACTCACAGGCCGTCAAAGAGGCCGTCGACGACGCCGGTGTCGTCACCGAGCGTCCCCACGAGCGCTTCTCGATCACGACCCAGTACGACGACAGTGGGACCGTTCGCGGGATTCTGGAGAGCGAAGAGATCGAGTTCGACGCGGCGTACGGGGAAGCTGTTGACTTCGAGGTGCGCGTGCCCGAGAGCGAGGCTGCGGACCTCCGTGATCGTATCCGGAGTGCGACCAGCGGGCGGGCAGAGTTTTCTAATATCTGATGTTTGAGAGGGGAGGCGCGCGCTGACGAACCCCCGTGGTGAGTCGATGTCGTGCGAGGGACGAGACTGCGACCGCGGGGAGCAGTCGAGTCGGCTGGGGAGGGCGTGGCTGTCTGTGGGCGGGACTGAAAGGGGCAGGTCGCTGGAGGAAGACCGACGATGTAAGGACCGCAGCCGCAAGGCGAGGACCACAGCGAGTCGCTCGACTCCAGCGACCTGGGGCTTTCTGGTGTTCTCATCACCGTGCAGCAGTCGTCGAAAGCCCCGACGTGCTCGTGGCCTGCACCTTGCTGTCGTTCGAGAGAGCGGAGCTCTCTCGTGATGTGGCCAGAAATCAGAGATTTCTGGCTGCTTGCCAGACGCAGTCTGGCAATGACGAAAGACGCCGATGGCGCCTTTCGAACCACGCTCCAGTAGGTGCTTGCGTCGGTTCGGCTCACGAGCACGTCGCCCCTTTCAGTCCCACCCGAAACCGGCCACGCCCTCCCCAACCGATTCCTTCGCTCGCTCCACTCGCTCAGTCATCCCTCGCGCGGGCTGGTTCGCCACGAGAGGCTCACCAGCGCGCGCCAGATTTCGATTCGAACACAGGCGGACCGCTCACGGGCGGTGAGTCACGCCAAAAAACGAGTGGTAGCCGCAGGTAGAACGGGTCGCGGGTCACTGCGCTCACGGTGGTTCGAGAGAGCAAAGCTCTCTCGTCATCACGAAAGGCGCGTCGCGCCTTTCGAACGACTTCGCCGTTCGCATTCGAGACCCTTCCTCCGGTCGGGTCTCGCTCTCCCCGCTCCGCTTCGAGATTCTCGCTGCGCTCGAATCTCGCTATTCGCCTTTCTCCGCGGGTCGCTACGCTCCCCGCTCCGATTCGACGGCGCTTCGCTCCGCTCAGCTGCCGTCGCCTTTCTCGATTGGGACACCAACCAGATTGCCCCACTCGGTCCAGGAGCCGTCGTAGTTGATGGTGTCTTCGTAGCCCAGCAGCTCGTGCAGGGCGAACCAGGCGACGGAGGAACGCTCGCCGATGCGGCAGTAGGCCACAGTGGTAGAGTCGCCGTCGATTCCGTATTCGGCGTAGAGCTCGGCCAGCTCGTCGGAGTCCTTGAAGGTGCCGTCGTCGTTGGTGACGGCAGCCCAGGAGATGTTCTCTGCACCGGGGATGTGGCCGCCGCGCTGGGCGGTCTCCTGCAGGCCTGGCGGTGCGAGGATCTCGCCGGAGTACTCCTCGGGCGAGCGAACGTCGACCAGCGGCACGCCGCGGTCGATGGCGTTCTCGACGTCCTCGCGGTAGGCACGAATGGACTCGCGCGGGCCGGAGGCGTTGTATTCGACGACGGAGAACTCGGGCTCTTCGTCGGTCGTCGGGTAGTCGTTCTCGATCCAGTACTCGCGGCCACCGTCGAGCAGCTTCACGTCGTCGTGACCGTAGTACTTGAACTGCCAGTAGGTGTAGGCCGCGAACCAGTTGGAGTTGTCACCGTACAGGACCACGGTGGAGTCCTCGGTGATGCCGTGGGCACCCAGGAGGTTCTCGAAGTCCTCCTTGGTCAGGATGTCCCGTGTGGTCTGGTCCTGGAGCTGTGTCTCCCAGTTGAAGCCGATCGCGCCGGGCGCGTGGGCCTCGTCGTAGGCCTCGGTGTCGACGTCGACTTCGACCAGTCGATAGTCCGGATCGTCACTCTCGAACGCGTCGAGGTTGTCCTCGACCCAATCCGCCGAAACGAGAACGTCTTTTGCGTAGTCGCTCATTGCATCCCCCTCTACACACACCAATCATAAAGGCCCTCTACTCCGGGCATGTTCCGCCACTCATTCGCCGTGGCGGCAGGTATTGCCGCGGACTCGCCAGGCCCCGCTGTTCCGGCCGCTGACACACCGCTTCCGGAGCTTCTGCCCCCAAGCAGGGGCGGCTACATCCAGCAATATTATCCTGTAGCTGTGAGAGAAGACACGTCTGGGTGGATACCACACGTTCAAGCGGTGTGGTCGGCAACCCCACGTAATGACAGATTTCGTTTCACAGGAGTGGGTCGCCGACCGACTCGACGAGGTTCGGCTCGTCGACGTCCGGGACGGCTGGGAGTACGACGGGATCGGGCACCTCCCGACCGCAGTCTCGATCCCATTCGAGACGTTTCGAGCGGACGAGCATGCCGCGGAGTCCGACGGAGAAGGAGATGGGATGCTTCCCGACGAAGGCGTCTGGGAGGGGCTACTGAGCGAGGCCGGTATCTCCCCGGAAGACGACATCGTTGCCTACGACGACACCCACGGTGTCTTCGCCGCCCGGTTTCTCGTCACCGCAGAGCTGTATGGCCACGACCCCGAGAGGCTCCACCTGCTCGACGGCGACTTCAGCGCCTGGCAACTCCAGCGCGACGTCTCTCGTGAGGCTCCCGACATCGAGCCGACGGCCTACGATGTCGACCCGCCCACAGAGACCCCGCTGGCCGGGATCGACGCCGTCGCCACGGCCGTCGACAGCGACGCCGTGCTTGTCGACACCCGCGAGGACTGGGAGTTCGACGAGGGTCACATCCCCGGGGCGGTCCAGTTCGACTGGCGCGAGGTCGTCGACGAGGACTCACGCGGCCTGAAACCCCTCGACGAGATCGAAGCCATGCTGGCAGACCACGGGATCACCCCGGAGAAGCGGATCGTTCTCTACTGTAACACCGCGCGCCGTATCAGCCACACCTACGTCGTCCTCCGGCATCTCGGCTACGAGCACCTCGAATTCTACGAGGGGAGCCTGACCGAGTGGGAGGCTGCGGGCCGCCCGCTCGAAACGGCCTGACCGTCACGGACTGCTCGGCTACTCGACTTTCGGATGAGGCTTGCGTTCGTCGGCGAGCAGTTCACCGACTTCGGCGAGCAGCCCGACCAGTACGGGCCCCGCGATGACGCCGACGACGCCGACCGAGAGGACGCCGCCGACGAACCCAATGAAGTAGAGGCTGCCCGGCATCTTCGCAGTGAGCGACGCCAGCTGCGGACGGATGAGTGCGTCGGGCAAGAAGCCAATGAAAAACAGTCCCAGCCCACCGACCAGGAGCGCCTGCGTGGTGTTGCTATTGACCACGACCTCGAAGCCACCGATTCCCAGTACGAGCACGCTCGGTCCGATGACCGGGATGAACTGGAGTATTCCGCTGACGACCGCGAACGAGAAGGCCGTCTCGTAGCCGAACAGCCGGAAGAAGACGAACGCGATCAGGAAGGTTCCAAAGGCCGTCGCCGCCTGCAGGACGTAGATTGCGTACAGCGTCGACCGCAAGCGCTCGTGCAGTGCCATCACGATGTCGTAGTATTCCCGTGGGACTGGCCGGAGCAGCGCACTGCTGACGTCGCCCGGCCGCAACAACAGCGCGTAGACCAGCAGGACGAACAGGAAGAGCTTGAACCCCAGGGCGGGCGCTGCACGAGCGGTCGACAGCGCCAGTGACTCGGCGAGGTCGCTCACCTGGGCCGTCACGTCACTCAACTTGAAGACCTGGCGCATCCCGCCGACCTCGACGACAGTCTGATCCGGCAACTCACCGAGCAGCCCCACCAGATCGGACCGTCTGAGATACAGTACGATCCCCAGCGGCAGGATCACCAGAATGACGACGACGAACGCCAGCGCCGTACTCACGCCAGCAGCGAGCCGCGGGCCGAGTCCATGGCCGACCAGCCACCGTCGCACAGGCAACAGGACGTACGCGACCGTGATCGCGAAGAAAATCGTCCCGAACACCTCTCGCAAGATGAACATCGACAACACCCCGAGTATGACGAGTAGTCCCGCCAGCACAGTCACACGTCGAACCATTGTCAGCCCCTTCGACGGACGGTGTGATAGTCGTTTCCACCGCTGATCCCGCTCTCGCTCGTCGCGACCATCACCCGTGGCCGGGGTAGTCTCGTTCGAAGCGATCGGCGATCTCGTCGGTGTCGATCTCGATCAATACCGGCCGCCCGTGCGGGCAGGCGTAGGGGTTGTCACACGCCGCCAGCGCCTCTAGCAACGACAGGATCGACCCATCCGTCAGCGACGTGTTCGCCGTCACGGAGGGATAACAGGCCAGATCCGCCAGCAGTTCGTCCGCGACGGCCTCGACTGTCTCGGCGGCCGCCCCTTCATGGGAGACGAACGACGAGAGAACGTCCCGGACGAGTTCGGGCCCGCCGGCCTCGGCCAGCAGCGCCGGGACCGTCCGAACCTCGACCGTGCGCTCGTCGATCCGATCCGCCTGAAAGCCCAGCCGTGAGAGTGCGTCCGTGAACCGCTCGAACAGAGCCGACTCTCTGGCTGTGAGCTCGATCTCGACTGCCTCAGCGAGCACCTGCGTCGTCGTCTCGCCCAGAAATCGCTCCCGGAGTCGCTCGTAGTTGATCCGCTCGTCCGCGGCGTGCTGGTCGATCAACACCAGTCCGTCGTCCGTCTCGGCTACGACGTACGTCTCCTGAAACTGTCCGAGTACACGCATCGACGGCAGCGACCCGAACTCTCTCACGGTAGGATCGTCATCGCCGAACCGCTGCTGGTCGGTCGCGGTCACCGACAGTTCTGTCTCATCTTCCTGGCCGTGTTCCGGGGGCTCCTGTCGACCGGAAACAGGGGGGTCGGCCGCGGCGGAATCGTCCGTCTTGCCGGCCGCCGTTTCACTCTCGGGAGGAAGGGCTGAACCCGGCGACGCCGATCCAGAGTTCTCGCCAGACCGCGCACTAGCTGACCCCTGGCCGGCTGCTTCCCCGCCAGTCTGAGTGGCAGTCGACTCCTGCGTCTCTCTCTTGGAGTCCGTTCTCGTGACCTCGCTGGTCGATTCTCCGGCGTCGCTTCCACTCGAACCACGCTCGCTGTCGCCGGGGCTGATCTCGGTCTGTTCGGGAGCCGACCGTCCACGCGGGGCGGTCGAGCGCAACAACCCCTCACGCTTCAGTGCGTCCGCGACGGCGGCGGTGATCTGCTCGCGAACCTCGTCGTCGTCCGCGAAGCGAACGTCCATCTTCCGGGGGTGGACGTTGACATCTACGTCGCTGGGATCGATCTCGACGAACAGCACTGCGAACGGATACCGGTCGCTCGCGAGCTGGGAATCGTACGCTTCCATGACGGCGTCGCGGACGGCGTCGGCGGTGACGTACCGGCCGTTGACGTACGTCGAGAGGTACTCCCGGCTCGCGCGGTTGGTCTCGGGATGGCTGACCATCCCCGCCACCGATTCGAGTGGGCCGTCCGGCACTGCCTCCGCTTGCAGTGGAATCATCGCCTGGGCGACCTCCCGGCCGTAGACGTCCATGACCGTCTCCCGGAGACCGCCCTGACCCGTCGTCGCGAACGTCTCCCGGCCGTCGTGTTCGAGTTCGAAGGCGATGTCGGGGTTCGCCAGCGCGTAGGCGGTCACGACGCTGTTGACGTGCGAGAATTCGGTGGCGTCCTGACTGAGGTACTTCCGGCGGGCAGGGACGTTGTAGAACAGGTCCTCGACCTCGATGGTCGTTCCTTCGGGACAGCCAGCCGGCCGCACACGCTCGACGTCACCGCCCTCGACGACGAGTTCGGTTCCGCGGTCACCGCCGCGGGATCGTGAGGTGATCGTCAGCCGGGAGACCGCACCAATCGCGTGCAGTGCCTCTCCGCGAAAGCCCAGCGTCGCCAGTCCGCCCTCCAGATCGTCGATATCTCGAATTTTGGAGGTCGTGTGCTTCTCGACCGCCCGCCGGAGCGACTGCTCGTCCATTCCGACGCCGTCGTCGCTGACCCGGATCGACTCCGTGCCGCCGGCCTCGACCGCGACACGCACCCGGGAGGCGTCGGCGTCGAGGCTGTTCTCGACCAGTTCCTTGACGACTGACGCCGGCCGCTCGACGACTTCACCGGCCGCGATCCGCTCGACTGTCGTCGGATCGAGTTCCCGTATCTCCGGGGCCATTCGTTGCGTGGGGTTGTGCGGGGACGCTCTTGAGTGTGTCCACTACGTGGTTGGGGCTACTGACTGCAGTTTCGCGAGAAAGCTTAGGCCGGGATATCAACTGTCCTCGTGGGTCACGTCTCGGACGTTCAACCTGAGGACTTGTCCGTGAACTCCACCTCGAACCCGTCAGGGTAGGGCGAAAAGCCCGATGTCGGTGTCACTGTTCCGGACTTGAGGGCGAGTCGACCGTCGCCCGTCCGCCGAGACGACTGTTGGCCCCGGCGGACACACCGCAGTCCGATGTTCTTCGCCGCGTTGTAGTCTGCGTTCGCTTCTGTTTTGCACTCTTTGCATACAAACCGTGTGCGCTCTGGTCTATTGTCCTTGGCTGTGTGCCCACATTCCGAACACCGGATCGATGTCTCAGCAGGCGGAACTTGTCGGACGCCGATTCCTACGTCTCGAGCTTTGTACTTGACGTACTGGACTAGCCTTCGGAATGCCCACTGGTGTTCCCAGGAACCAGTCGTCTCTTCTCGGATGTGGGTCAAATCCTCGAAGGCAATCGTCGTACACCCGTACCGCCGTGCTTCTTCGACGATGTCGTTTGCCACGCGATGGACGAAATCGCGCAGGTATCGCCGTTGGCGTCCACTCACTGATTGGAGCGTTCGATGTGCGCTTCGTGTCCCTGTCTGCTGTAGCTCGCCACGCACCGTTTCGAACTCGTCGACCGCGTGTTTCACTTCCCCACCTGGGACGAACCGTGCAGTGCTCGTGACGGCGATATTTTCCACACCGAGATCAACCCCGAGAACTGTTCTGTCCTCGGCAATCGGCTCGGAGGGGTCAGTTGCCGGCCGTCGGAATCCAAGATGTAAGTAGTACTCTCCGTCGCTGACTGTGAGCGAACTCTCTGTGACGTTCCAACGGTCGTCGTCTAAAAATTGCCACTGATAGCCGTCGTCGGCCTCGGGCAGTGCCAGCGAGCAGCGAACTCTGTCTTCGGTGGTTGATAGAGAAACAGTCCCATCCTCGAACAGTGTCATCGTCCGGGAATCGTACTGAACGGTCGGCGACGTGAACCGAGGTTTGCTGGCAGATTGTCCTCGCTCGAGTCGTCGTTCACACCCGGATATAGCTTCGGCCGCAGCGTGGATAGCGAGAATTGCGTGCTGGCTCCGCAGTCCGGTCTGTTCTCTGATGTCGTCGTACGCCAACGCCTGTAACGCTGATTTGTCGCTACAGTTTGCCCACCCGAGGTTGGTCGCTATCTGACACCCGCGTTTGTATTCGGTTATCGTCTCTTCGAGCAGCACCTGCTGCTTGGTCGAGACTTCGAGGCGAGTAACCGCGGTACGATAGATGTCGTCCCCCACTGCTATCCGTAGCTACTTCGAATTCGTATACAAAGTATAGGCTGCCGTGCCGATCGGGTCCGAACCCCTTCCCAGTGATTTGGGATTTGAACCGGAGAAACACTCTCAATTCGTTCCACAGCTCAAATCGAATTCGGGTTACAGCCGCTCACGATGTTGATTTCGACAACAAGCCTAGGGCGGGAATTGAACCCGCGCTCTCGTCCTTACCAAGGACGCGCTTTACCGCTAAGCTACCCAGGCGCGCACTTTTTCGTAACCCCGAGTTGTCTTTAGGCGTTTCGATTCGCCCCCGCTGTGGCGGGCGATATTATACGGTCGGTTGTGCCGATTTACCGGGAGATCGCATGATCGGTGCGATCGATCCGGAACAGACGTACAACCGACCGTATCAGTGGTCCGCGGATGTCCGGACGCCGTCGCTGGCGGTCGAGTCGACGCTCACCACAGCTGTCAGCTGTTCGTCGACGTCCTCGGGCAGCGTTGCCTGGGGCGTGCCGTTGCCCAGTTCGGCCGCGAGTTCCCGAAGCTGTGGGGTGGGCGTCGTCCCGCCGGCGGTCGTCCCGGCGACGGCAGCGAGTTCGAAGACGTCGCGTTCGAGGTTAGCGTCCAGCGTCTGGTCGGTCTCGCGGGCGACGGTCTGATCGCGCCCGAACGCGCGGACGACGTCGACAGCAGCGCTGCTGGCCTGTGTTCGCGCGAGCAGATAGAACCCGCGGGCGACGAGGATGTCTGCAACGAGAATATCCAGATCCGCCTCGTCGGCGTCGCCGTCGACCCAGGGGTTCTCGTGGGCGAGTCGCCGGGTCTGGGCCAGCCCTTCGTAGATCAACTGGACGCCGGCCGCCCGCTCGGCGATGGCGTCCTCGGCGGTGAGGTCGTCGAGACTTCGGCCGGCGTGTTCCAGTGTCGCCCTCGCGCACGCGACTGTGAAGACGCCGGGTGCCATCGATCGCGCGTCCAGCAGGGTCGAGATCCGGTCTGTGACCTGCTGGGGGTCGACATCGTCGACGGCGTCCAACGCGGCCGCTCGGACCGCCGCGGCTTCCTGCATTGCGCAAATGTAGCGGTGGGATAGGCAAAGACCTTTGGAAACCACAACCGTTCTGTCGGTGTGATCCGAACGCAGACGGTCGACGGCATCTGCACGGTCACCCTCGACCGGCCGGCCCGACGGAACGCACTCACACCCGCGGCACTCGCGGATCTCCGGGACGCAGTCGCGGCGACCGACGCCCCGGTCGTCTACATCCACGGCGCAGGCGAGGCGTTCTGTGCCGGTGCCGATCTCGACGTCGTCGCCGACCTCGACGACGACAACGTAGCGGCGTTCGTCCATGCTGGCCAGCGTACCGCCAGCGCCCTCGCCGAGGCCGATGCGATCACGGTGGCCGGGATCGACGGCCCAGCCAGAGGCGGTGGCGTCGAGTTAGCGCTGGGCTGTGATCTCCGCGTCGCGACGCCCGAAGCGACGTTCGCCGAGTCGGGTGTCTCGCTGGGACTGTTCGGCGCGTGGGGCGGCACGGCCAGACTCCCGCGGATCGTCGGGTTGGGTGAGGCGATGGATCTCGCTCTCACAGGCGAAGTCATCGACGCCGACGCAGCCCTCCGGATGGGGCTGGTCTCACGCGTCGTCGAGGAGCCGAAGGCAGTCGCCGAAACGATTGCCGCCCACGAGTCTGCTACTCTCCGGGCGATCAAGGCTCGACTTCGAGACACGGACACACAGGCTGCCCAGGAGGAGCGAGAGGCCGAGGCGTTCGCCAGACTGCTTGAGACTGCGGCGCTGGACGACCGAGCGTGACCCCTACGTACCGAAACCGTTGTGTTGGCTGACCGACTACGGAGGGCATATGCCGGACTGTGAGTACTGTTCGTCGTCGTTCGACGACGAAGAGTCCTACTACGCACACCTCGGCGAGGAACACGCTGACGAACTGGGGCCGATCGACCGACGACGAATCGAACAACATACCGGTGGAAGCGACGACGAGGGGTTGCCGACCGGGCCGCTCATCCTCGTCGGGGTGATCGTATTCGCACTTGCAGTCGTCGCCTTCGTGATCGTCTTCATGGGGAGCGGATCCGGTGCTGGCGAGGCTGGTCCGCCGGCGACGATCAACGGGATCAACGTCTCGACAACACCGACTGGCGTCGGAAGCGTCCACACGCACGGAACGATCAACGTGACGATCGACGGCCAGACGCTTGATTTCACGCGCGATCGCTTCCTTCGCTACCAGACCTACGACGCGTTTCACTTCGAGAATCCACAGGGACCGCCGAATTGGCACGTCCACGCCAGACACGTCACTCTCGAATACGCGATGGCGACTATCGGAATCGAAGCGACCGACGATTCGATCTCCTACAACGGGAAGACCTATCGCGACAGCGAGTCCGGCACGACTGTCGAAGTACTGGTCAATGGTGAAGATGTCGACCCTTCGACGTACACGCTCGACGGGGCTGAAAAGGCTCGAAACGGCGATCACGTCCGTCTTTTCGTGGCGACAAACGAGTCTGCCTAGTAGGGCTCCTCGGGGGCCGGCGGAACCGCTCGTTTGTGTGCACTGTTTTCGTAGAGACTCCGAACCCGTTCGACGACGTGCGCTTCGACACCGAGTTCGCGAGCGGTCGCGCTCGTCGGTACGCCACCCTTGACGTGGAGCGCGAGGATCGAATCGAGCGTGTCGTACTCAATCCCCAGCTCTTCCTCGTCGGTCTGGCCGACCCACATCCCGGCGGTGGGCGTCCGGGAGGCGACCGACTCGGGGACACCGACCGCGCGTGCGACCTGGCGGACCTGCTGTTTGTAGAGGTTCGCAATCGGGTGGCAGTCGACGGCCCCGTCGCCGTACTTGGTGAAGTAGCCGATCAACGCCTCTGTTCGGTTGCCCGTTCCCAACACGAGTGCGTTCTCGGTATTTGCGACGAGATAGCTGAGCACTGCTCGTGTCCGCACGCGGAGGTTACCGGCGGCCATGCGATCCTCTCGCGCTTCGGGATAGGCGTCGAGGAAGGTCTCGGCGATCGGTTCGATCTCGATCACGTCGTATGGCACTTCGAACGTCTGGGCGACCCGCTCGGCGTCGCTCATCGTCTCCTCGTCGTTCATCGTACTGGGCATCACTAGCCCGTGGACGTTCTCGGGGCCGAGTGCCTCCGCTGCCAGCCCGGTGACGAGCCCGCTATCGACGCCGCCGGAGATCCCCAGGACCGCCCGGTCGACGCCTGCCGTCGCCGCTTGCCTCTCGATAAAGTCGATCAGGTGGGCGCGTCGCTGTGCTACGTCCGCGTCGCTCAGCGTGAGGTCGAGCGGATCGCTCGCAGTTGCGATCGTCTCGGAATCGGACATGTGATCGGCTGTTTGGGCTGGAGCGACTAATAGCCACGCGATCCGGGGATCTGGGTGGACGTTTGTCCGCAGATATCGGGACGTGGTCGGTGTTGCGGTCGCTACTGGATCTCGACCTGAAGTTCGTACTCGCCCGACGAATTCAGGTAGCCGTAGGGGTTGATGTAGTACGTGTCGGATTGCGGTGCCTCCAGCGTAGCCCGCTCGTCGTCGGTCGTCGAGTAGGAGCCTGTCAGCTCCGACTCATTGGGTCCGTGGATATCCAGATCGAGGTCACTCCCTCCTCCGTGGTCGAACTCCATTGTCACGATAAGTCGCTCACCCTGTTCGAGATCGATCGCAAAGTAGTGATTCTCACCGTCTTCGATCTGGTAGGGCCCGTGCGTCCCCGCGGACACGGCCGGTGCGTCGGAGAACGTCTCGCCCGGGCTTTCGGGTGATCCGGACGAGTCTTCACGCAGGAAGAAATACCAGCCACCTGCACCGGCTGCAGCGAGTACCCCGCCGCCAGCGAGTAGTTCACGTCGACCGATCCCACCGCTGTCCTGGGGCGGCTGGCCCTGTTGATACTGCCCCTGTGGCGGCTGTCCCTGCGGTGGTTGGCCCTGTTGATACTGTTCTTGCTGGGGCTGGCCCTGTGGTGGATGACCTTGCTGCGAGGATTGTCTGGACCCGCCCTGTGGCGGGGTTTGATCCCTTCCCGTGAGCGCTCCGTTGCAGTTCCAGCAGACGGTCGCTTCGTCTCCAACGTCTGCCCCACAATGTGGACACTGTGACATATCGTACTCATCAATAATCGGCAATATAAAAGTACTCCTTGGGTTGTGAGGTGTCGGCGTCGGTCGCAATCCGGGGACTTATGTCGCTTTGGTTCGTCAATCCGCTGTACGTGCCGGTGTCTTGCAGAACAGAGTGACGCAAGGCTCGGAGCGTGAACGAAGTGAGTGCAGTGCGCCGGTGGTCCAGTGGTAGGACATTAGCTTCCCAAGCTAATAGCCCGGGTTCAATTCCCGGCCGGCGCATAAGGCGCTGAAGCACCTCTTTTCGGGCTTTTCAGTCGGTTACAGTATGAGACCAACCATGTCGAAAATCACGGAACCACTAACCGACGAAAGCCGGCGCTGTACTGCGATTAGTCAACAACCCAGAGGTAACATCATAAAGCGGGGGGCCTATTGATGGACTTCGACCTCGGATACGACGAGCGGGATCGAATCAAGCGACTCCTCGCCCAGCGGTTCGGGAGGCCGAAGTCGGAGATCAGTCCTGAAGACTTCAAGCGAGCAAGCTCGTGGAAAGTCCTCTCACTGATCGCCGTTACGTTCGACACTGGCCTTCGTCCAAAGGAAGTGGAGAAAGCCAAAGTGTCCTGGTTCGACCTCGACAACGGCGAAATGCAGGTCCCAGAGGAAGAAGCCACGAAGAATGACGAATCATGGGAGTGTGAACTCTCCGATACTGCGACAAACGCACTGTTCAAGTGGCTGAAAGAACGGGAGACCTACGAGAAGTACCGTGGCCGAGACGAAGTGTGGCTGAACAAGCGTGGGAACCCCTACTTCAGGTCCGCTGAACCACCTCCTGACCAGGCTCATCGAGGAGTCCGAGATCAAGCCCGAGTTCAGAGTTCAACCCCTCGCCTTCAATACAATGGAAAACTCCTGCTTGTGTCTAATAAGTGTCTAAGACGTAATCTATTCTCATGCGGTTTTGATGAGTCGTTCCTGAACAGATGGCCGACTATTCCGCCGACCCCTCCGAGTTCAAGGTGTACTGGTTTGCCCGCGATCTTGTCTCTTCCAGTTACGGGAGTTATGCTACGAAAGAAATGAGAACTCTGAAAGAGCTATCTTCTCAGATTGAGACAAAGCTTGAGGGGGAACACCATCTCAGTGAGACAGAAATTGAAACCCAGAACCGTCATATAAAGGACACTATCACTGGCTCTGTCAACAGAACATACGGTGGCGATATTTCGAAGCGCTATCGACAGACAGAGGATCTTGCTGAACGAATTCTCCGAAGAATTGAGGAAGAAGATGATATCCGTGAGCTCCGAATTGCGATAGATGCTGTCGTCCGTACCAGTGAAATCTTGGATACTGCTCCAAGCTTTGGGAAACAACAAATCGTAGATATAGTAGACGAAACACTTCAGAACGACCGAGGATCATTCGATCCCACGAAGGCCTATGACGCCCTGTACAACGTAGACTTTGAAGGGGAATCCTATCAGCTCGGAGCTCAGCGAGAACCCCTTATCGACTACGTCTATGAAGAGATAAATGAACTCCGCGCTGACCCGCATATCGAAGAAAGAGAGGTAGCAAGGATTATTTCCGGGATTGTTCAGGAGTATGAACGGAGAGCGGGTCAAAGTCGGGCCTCAACCGCAGGCAATGTACTTGAAACAGGCCTCCAGCACATATTCAACCAGTTTGAAATCCCTGCTACCGGGAATCCCGCACACTTCGGAGACCTTGAGATTGACAACATGGTCGATGGCCCGAACGGGAGTATCGGTTTCTCTTGCAAGCGAACCCTTCGAGAACGCTTCCGCCAGAGCCTTTCCCGAGAGGCCGAAATCGGCGTAGATGAAGTCTGGTTTGTCTCTCTATTGATGGCCGACGTCTCGAAAGAGAAGCTGCAGGACATCAGTAACGACGGAAGTCGGATCTACGTTCCCCGTGACTCCTTCGTCTGGAACCGGTACCACACTAACGACAACCTTTCGTACACGCTTCGCCCTGCTGATCAGTTTATCAATGATGTGGTCGATTTCACCGGGGTCTCTGCGGATCTATGAATCAGGATGTCAGGTCCCGGATTGAGCGATACACCTACTGGGACATCTTCGAGGACGATGTCGACCGCAAAAGTGACCGCGAAATCCTCACGGACATAGATAATCTGATGAATAATAAAGTTGACGAGGTCACAGAACGGGCACGAGAAAATAATAAAGACGTCTCACAGGTCCGAGCAACCGTCGCTGGGAAATACTTCCAGGCCTTGGTCTCATACGCTACAGCCGATGTTGCAGCTGACAACGGACTAAGACTGCTTCACAGCAAAAAGCTTGCATCGACAGAACTGGCGGATGCAGTTCCGATCATCGGTGACGAAGAAGAAACGGTACTGTCACCCGACTCTGATATAGTCTATTACGACCCGGATGGAGGGCCCATATTCATCATCTCGTGCAAGACGAGTTTCCGGGAGCGAATGGCTCAGAGCGGCATGTGGAAGCTGCTGTTTGAGGTTACCACACACTCCTGTTCCGATCCTGACTGCCCCACACATGCCTATTCTTTCTCAGGAGAATTTGAACGTGATATCTACATGGGCTTCGCTACGGCCGACTTCTACGACGACGTTGAATCAAAAGACATTGTAGAGCTGTTTGACTTTGGGTATGCTCCAACGCAAGATGAAGACGACTCAGGAACAGCGTATCCCATGGACAGACTGATAGACCACATCAACAACGGGTGGAGTGAATTCCGATAGTACTCAGATTTAATTTGCTTTCTGAGGCTCTTCCTCTTGGACAGGCTGATTGAAGATCTCCGTCCGAATAGCCGTGCCAAGCGCTTGAGCCAGTAGTGGCGGTACAGCGTTCCCTACCTGCTTGAAGGCGTGAGTACGGGATACCGGGAACTCGAATGTATCTTTGAAAGACTGAAGCCTTGCTGCCTCCCGGACCGTGATTGAACGCGCCTCGTTCGGGTGGATAAACATGTGGCCGTCCTTGTAGAGGTGAGCCACTATTGTAGTGGCGGGTTCCTTCGGATTCTGTTTTTTCAGCTTGTCAGGGAAGATATCGGTACGGTAGGGCTGGTGCTCTTCGGGAATATCTCCGATAATGTATGAGGTACCTTCTCCGAGCAACTTGTAGAGTGTCAGGTCCCGCATATTATGCCCACGGCATTCGTGGTTCAAGAGATCTTGATCTTCCCAGTCTTGCTCTTCATCAAGATCACGTGCCCAGTACTGGTACTCTGAAACAGGCCCCAATTCGTATTCTTCTGCTTTGGTTGGGGGTGTCTCGCCTTTCGGGGAGACTGGAGGGAGATCGAGAATGCCATCAGCGACGGTATTCCAGGGCTGTCTGTTCCGTTTATTCTTTCGGAAGGCTGGGAACGTTTCCTCTTCTCGGTCATCGACAAAGCCATCGAGGGACTGTTGATCTTCTTCGGTTTTTTTGGATGGATCTCTCCTGTACTTTATTTTCTTCTCCTCCTCGTTCTTGGGCGGTCGATGCGTTTCCCACTGCTCCATATCTGGGTTCTCAGAGTCGATGCGGTTTCCTATGAAAAACAGTCGCTTCCGATGCTGGGGAACCCCGTAGTTAGCGGAGTCGAGAAGTTGGACCCGTACGCTGTAGTTTAGATTGAGATCCATGTCTGCCACCTGTCGTTCTCCACGCATCTGCTCCTTGATGGTGTCGACGACAGGCTTCCCATCCTCGTTTTCCGCCGAGAGCATACCCTCCACGTTCTCCATCAGGAAAGCCTTGGGCTGGTAGTAGTCGACGAACCGAAGGAACTCCTCGTAGAGGAGGTGCCGTTCATCGCTCTGGTTGTCACGTCCTTCGAGTGAGTTGATCTTGCTTCGTCCTACGAGAGAGAAAGTGGGACACGGTGGTCCACCAGCGACGAGATCCAGTTCTCCCTTCTCAAGACCGAGGTCCGGTGGTGACTCTTCGCGGATGTCGCCCACTGTCATTTCACATTCGTGGTTTGCCTCGTAGGTTGGTTTCGTATTTTCTTCGTGATCGATTCCCCAGCGAACTTCGAATCCGGCATCGTGCAGGCCCTGAGATAGGCCGCCAGCTCCGCAAAAGAGGTCAATTGCTGTGAGACGTTCCTCGGTCATCTGTTCAGACCAACGTAGTGATGGTCGTTTAAACTTCCTGTTCTCTTCATGTCTCTATATTGTGTGTATATTGTAACCAAGTTAAATACTTCGCTACGGTCAATCTCTCGTACTGAATGGACATCGAGGAATATTCGTGGGTCAAGGCCAGCGAGTACCGTGAGAACCTTCTACTCGCTCTTGAGGATAAACCTCGGACGCCGAAAGAGCTCTCTGAGATGACTGATTATTATCTCAGTCACGTTAGCAATGTCCTATCTGATCTGGATGACCATGGTCTTGCAGAATGCATAACACCAGACCGGAATAAGGGGCGTCTCTGGCAAGCTACCGAAAAAGGCGAGGAGATGGTCAATGATCTAAAAAGATGACGCAGAAATCACTGCTCCCGTTTGGTAAAACTGACATTTCATCCGAAAAACTCGAACAGCTTATCGACGCGGAAAAGGCCACGATACAGGCAGAAAAAGGAGGTGTAGAATGTGCTGGTGACAAGGTTGACGATTTCGTAAGTTGCATCCCAGATCTGTTGAAGTGGCTTGAAGAATACGGAAGAAAGTATCCCTGGAGAGAGACAAACGATCCGTGGAAGGTCTACTTGGCCGAGATCCTGCTCCAGCGAACAAGAGGTGATGCCGTTGAAAAGATCTACCCGGATGTGATTCATCAGTTTCCTGACCCTGAAGCACTGCGTGATGCCACTGACGAGGAAATCAGAGAAGCAATCCACTCTCTTGGTTTTGTAAATCACAGACATCAGACTCTGAAAGAGGTTGGCAGAATATTCACCGAGCAGTACAACGGCGAGATCCCGGACTCTGTTAGCGAGCTGAAGGAACCCTGGCGGGTTGGCGATTACTCAGCACGAGCAACCCAGCTATTTGCAAGAAGGAAACCCTTAGCTCTGGTTGACGCGAACTTTGCCAGAGTCATCGGTAGAGCTTTTGACTATGAGATGCCCAGACAGCCTCACAAGAACAGGGATGTCTATTCGTTTCTCGAATCCCTCACACCTGCTGATCCTGATGTTGCCCGCAGTTTTAATCTGGCAATTCTTGATCTTGGGGCTCTCGTCTGTACTCCCCATGACCCGGATTGTGAATCGTGTCCTATTAACGCGGTCTGCTATTACTACCATACAGCAGGAGATAAGGACAACTAGATGTCCTGTATATAAACAAAAGATATTCTGACGGAAGAAATTATGATAATGGGGCCGGGGAGATCTATCACTGTATTCAGCAACGGGGTATTCTGAAACCGATTTTGATATCGAATTTCAACAGACCCTCTCAACTGGCGGTCGGAAACCGCGCCAGCGAAAATCAATCTATCAAAAACAAATAGGATTACTTATCAATCTCCTTTCGACCACTGATATAGCAGTCAGCACAGGGTAGATCACCAGTCAATTCTGAGGAGTCACAATCTTCATGCCCCGATTCATTGAGTGTGTGACCGCCGACTGATTCTTTCCCTGTAACAGCCCCACCGTCAGCGCGAAGTTTCTCTTCCAGCGTTTCGGTTCTCGACTCCCGGTGTTGGCCGCGGGGGTTGAGTAGTCGAGAGCAGTGAAATCGCCCAACGTGAATTGAACCACGCGGGTCGCAGCGCGACCGTCTCGCATCGGGTTCAATATCCGGGCGACGGAGTCAGCGTTCGCGATCTCTCACACCCCCATGGCCTCGAAACTGTCGGCACCATCTTCTTCCTCTGGGCGAGCGCGTTTGATCGTCTCTTTCGTCCTCGGTCTGTGGTGGACTCGATCAGACGATTCTATATCGTTGTAGTTGATTTATCGTATGAATACTACCTTCTTGTCGAATGGCTGTGCCCGGGTTGGTGAGTAGTGTTTCCGGTGGTTTCTGTCGCTACGCTTGCTCGAACGCGGGTCGGCGACACGCCGATTCAGCACGGCCGTCCCTCTGGGGCTGTCCTACCGGTCAGCTATCTGGAGTCCGCGACTCTCGGCGTTCTCCGTGCGTGGCCGTGTCGACAGTTGCGCGGATGGTCACATTGGTTTTGGTCTGCTCCGGGCCTATGAGCGACCGCCAGCTACTCTTTGACGGTGTCTCCGCCGTTCCCTGTTTCGAATAGCGTGATCGTCTCGCTCTGGGCCATATATCTGCAACAGCTATATAGAACCCATCGCGTGTAGTGGACAGACGATTTATCCCGACGGGTGGCTAGTAGGGAGATAGCGAATGACTCGCGGATCGTCGCGCGTGCTCGTGGTCGCACCGTCGGTGTCGGATGCCGAGGCGACAGCACACGCCCTTGAGACGGCGGCAGCATCGACCGAGCAGACGGTGACAGCCGTGCCCACTGACGACCCTTCTACTGTGTCCGGGCCGTTCGACTGTATCGTCTGGGACGCTACCGAACCACCAGCCGAGCTCGTTCGGGAAGCGTCCGGTGAGCCACCGCTGGTCTGGTATGTCGACGCCGATGTTCTCTCGCGCGAGTATATCGAGTCGGCCGTGGTCGACGACGTCGTTCAGCGTTCGGGTGAGGCGAGTATACTCGCCCTTCTCGATCGAATCGAGACGCTCGTTCACACTCCGACTGGCAGCGAACAGGTCGCATCCGTGATCGATCGTGTCGACGAGGCAGTCTTTGCGCTCGACGACGAGTGGGCGTTTACCTACGTCAACGAGAAGGCCGCCCAATTGCTCGAACAGGAGCGAAACGACCTCCTCGGAGAGCACATCTGGGAGGTCTTTCAGACTGCTGTCGGCTCGACGTTCTACGACGAGTACCACCGTGCGGTGCGAACAGGGGAACCGACGACCTTCGAGGAATCGTTCCCCCCGCTCGACCGGCACTTTCAGGTCGCGGCCTACCCGACTGATGAGGGACTCGTCGTCCACTTCCGGGATATCACCGACTGGAAACGCCAGGAACAGGCGCTCTCGGGCGTTCTGGAGACGACGCGGGCACTCATGCAGGCACGCACGCGCGAAGAAGTCGCCCAGTTGCTCGCCCGTGCGGCCGAGAACACGCTCGGATTCGAGTACAATGTCGTCCGCCTGTACGACGCCGACAACGAGACGCTCGTTCCAGCAGGCATTACTGCTGCCGCCGAAACAGCCCTCGAAGAGCGCCCGGTCTACGGCATCAACGAGGGTACACCGGGAGAGGTATTTCGGATCGGAGAGGCCAGGCGCTACGCCGACGTTAGCGACATCGATACCGCCTCGGACGTGCTTGCCTCGGCGATGTACCTCCCGATCGGTGTCCACGGTACGATCTCGATCGGCTCGACCGAACCAGACGCCTTCGACGAGACTGACCAGCAGATCGCCGAAATTCTTGCGACCAACGCCGCGGTGGCGTTCAGTCGAGCCAAGCGCGAACAGGAAGCACGTGAGGCACGAAACCGGGTCGAGACGCTTCTCGACCGGATCAACGGCCTCGTTCGTGAGACTCTCGAAGTACTCGTCCAGGCGACGACGCGCGAGGAGATAGAGACCGGTGTCTGCCGGCAGCTCACGGCTGCTGCACCCTACTCGTTCGCCTGGCTGGGAACTGCCGACGTGGCGGGGGAGACGCTCTCTGCCACGGCGTGGGCCGGCGACGCCGAGCTCGACGTTGCCGACTATCAGTGTGACCTCACAGACGGGGACGCTCTCGACCCGAGCGCCAGCGCACTCAACACTCGCGAGAGTGTCGTCGTGAGCGACCTCCCTGCTCACGAGTCGCCGTGGGCTCACGACGCTGCCGACGCCGGGCTCGGATCGCTGTGTGCGGTTCCGCTCCAGTACCGCGACACCGTCTACGGTGTGGTAACTGTCTACGCCGATGGGGCCGACGCGTTCGACGACCGCGAGCGCGTCGTTCTGGAAGCGCTCGGCCGGGCGATCGCCGACGCGATCAACGCCGTCGAGCGCGGGCGGATCCTCTCGACGAACCGCGTCGTCGAGATGGAACTGGCCAGCCGCGACCCCGACCTGCTGTTCTCGCGGCTCTCGGCACGCGCCGACTGTCGGGTCGAGTCGGCGGGAACACTCTCTCAGTCCGATGGCTCCCTCCAGCTGTACGTCCGCGCCGAGTCCGACGACGCCGATGCCATCGCGTCGTTGCTGTCCGGGGATCAGTCGATTGTCGAAGCGACACATGTTGTTTCCCACGACGGTATCTCACTGTTCGACGTGACGACGACCGAGTCAGTCGTCGCGACGCTCGCGGAGTTCGGGGCAGTGACACAGCGGCTGGTGGGCGAAGACGGGATGACCACGCTCACCATCGAACTTCCCCACGAGACGGAAGCCCGGGATGTCTACGATCTGCTAGCCGACCGCTACAGCGACCTCGAACTGGTCGGCTATCACGAGCACGACCGTCCTGTCCAGACTCGCCAGGAGTTCCGTGCCACGCTGAGAGAACGATTCACCGACCGCCAGGAGACAGCGCTTCGAAGTGCCTATCTCGGTGGGTTCTTCGAGTGGCCCAGAGAGGTTGATGGTGACGACCTGTCTCAGTCGATGGGGATCACGCGTCCGACCTACCATCAGCACCTGCGCGCGGCAGAACGAAAGGTGTTCGAGCAACTGTTCGAGTAGCGCTACAGATCGGCGCCGACGGCCTCGCTCACATGATCGAAGCCATCCCGTTCGAGCAGCGTCAACAGGCCGCGGTTGATCGAACGCGCGATCGTCGGCCCCCGGTAGACGAAGCCGGTGTACAACTGGACGAGACTCGCGCCAGCCCTGATCTTCCGGTAGGCGTCAGCCGCCGTGAACACACCGCCGACACCGATGACGGGCACGTCCGTCCGCCGTGCGACGAACCGTACCATCTCAGTTGCTTCGCTTTCGATCGGCTTCCCGGAGAGACCACCTGCTTCCACTCGACTGGGGCTCTCCAGGGTGTCGGGTCGCCCTGTCGTCGTATTGGTCGCGATTACACCGTCGAGATCGTACGTTTCGACGAGATCCAGTGTCTCTTCGATCGCCGGCTTCGGCAGATCAGGTGAGAGCTTGACGAGCAACGGATCGGCTCCTGCGTCGGTCAATTCTCCGAATATTCCTTCGAGAGAATCCCGGTTCTGGAGATCTCGGAACCCCTCCGAGTTGGGGCACGAAACGTTCACGACGAAGAAATCGCCGCCCTCGGCTACGCGTTCGTAGGTGTATCGGTAATCGGCTGGTGCCTCCGCTGCCGGTGTCGACTCGCTCTTTGCGAGGTTGACCCCGACGGGGAAGGGAACGTCACTGTCGGCCAGCCGCCGCCCGACGACATCGGCACCCTCGTTGTTGAGCCCCATCCGATTGACGAGCCCCTGATCTTCGACGAGTCGGAAGAGACGTGGACGCGGGTTCCCCTCCTGTGGGTCTGCCGTGACTCCGCCGACTTCGACGTGGCCGAATCCGAGGCCGTACAGCGCGTTCGGCACCTCGGCGTTCTTGTCGAAGCCCGCAGCGACGCCGACCGGGTTGGGAAACGTCTGGCCGAATGCTGTTACTTCGAGCCGGCCGTCTTCGACTGCCAGCCCCCGTCGATACAGCGACGGCAGCGGCGTTCTGTCGACTGCTTTCAGCCCAGTGTGCACGAGTGAGTGTGCTGTCTCTGGCGGTATTCGAAACAACAGCGGGCGCAGGATTTCGTAGAGGCTCATTGTGGGGTGCGCTGACAGCGCGGATGGCCGTTTCAAAATTCGTGTTCGACATCCTCCGGATCGGCCTTCTGGATGATGATCTTGTTGTCCCGGACTCTGACGAAGACTTCGTCGCCGATCTCCATGCCTGCGACGGCGAGCTCGTCCTCGTGGAGGTTGATGTGGACGTTGTGATATTCTCCGTCCTCGTCTTTGGCACCACTCGGGCTGAGCTTCTTCTTTCGCACCATCGCGCTATCTTATCACGTGCTTCGCCGCAGGATACACTTAAGTCTACCGTGCGCGGCTTCGCTCTGTTTGCCGTCACAGTCGGTGAGCTACGGCGCGCGCGAGGTTCAGACACCTTCGTTTCCGGTCGTTTTTTCCGGTCTTCACGTGGTCTTCGACCGGTGACTTATAAAAGAACCCGCCGACGGAGCCCGGATTTAGGGGTATATTTATTATGTGGCATGTGCTGAATTCACACGGAGTGGTCAAACCATGGCACGCGACCAAGAAAAGCGGAACTTCGCGCTCCGCGACGACGACGGTACAGAATCGAGCGTCTTCTCTGGTAGTACACCTCGACAGGCAGCACTGAAGGCAGCACGACGACTCGACCCTGCTCCGAGTGAAGACGACGCAAATCCAGAGGAACTTCGGCTCCGGGAGAAGGGGACGAAGAAAGTGCACATCTACGAAGGCTGGGCCTGGGAGGAATCGGCTCCCTCTGACAAACCGGATTGGATGCCCGGAGACATCACGAAGGGGAACGTCTCCAAAGAGGGTGTCGAGCACCTCGACGAGATCTAAGCCGAGCCGCCGTCCATTTTCGACCACGCGTACACGCGCGAGCATCAGCCACGTTTCTTCACGAGTGACGACTTCGTAGGGGTCCCTCGGGAGTTACTAACAGGGGAGTTCTTCACGAAGTTGACCCATGTAATCGCATGACGTAGCGGTGCTGGTTCGACGGCCTTAAGTAAAACCCTCCCATCGAATGAAATGCGCAGTGGCGCAGGGCGGACGCCCGCCCCGCTGGGCCACACAGCATCCGACGCCCTTAAGCGTACCAGGGCATTCGGGTGTGACACACACGCTCCATCTCGGGTCGGCCGGGTCGGGGCGATCCGACGCCCTTAAGTGTAACAGGGTGTTCGGATGTGATGCGAACGCCCTCACGCCGGTCGGTTCCGGCGAGGGGGAATCCGACGCCCTTAAGTGTAACAGGGTGTTCGGAATGAACGCAAACGTGGTCTGGTCGGGGCCGTTCAACGCCCGGCCACATCGGACCTCGAACGAACCTGGTTCGAAGGGCTTAATACCCTTCCCGGGTAACTTTCGGGTCCGGAGGAAATGAGGATTCCACCCCTGCGGTCCGCCGTACAGATGGGATCTGATGTTAGCCCTGGTAGTTCGGTGACACCCGATCGGGGGTGTCGTCGAACTCGACTCAAGACGATAGCGATCACGTCCACGGGTAACAGTGGACGTGTTCCCGCCTAACCCCCCTGCTCTGCAGGGGACATTCCGGTTGATCCTGCCGGAGGCCATTGCTATCGGAGTCCGATTTAGCCATGCTAGTCGCACGGGTTTAGACCCGTGGCAGATAGCTCAGTAACACGTGGCCAAACTGCCCTATGGACACTGATAACCTCGGGAAACTGAGGCTAATAAGTGATACAGCTCTCCTCCTGGAGTGGAGAGAGCTGGAAACGCTCCGGCGCCACAGGATGTGGCTGCGGCCGATTAGGTAGACGGTGGGGTAACGGCCCACCGTGCCGATAATCGGTACGGGTTGTGAGAGCAAGAGCCCGGAGACGGAATCTGAGACAAGATTCCGGGCCCTACGGGGCGCAGCAGGCGCGAAACCTTTACACTGCACGACAGTGCGATAAGGGGACTCCGAGTGCGAGGGCATATAGTCCTCGCTTTTCTGTACCGTAGGGAGGTACAGGAACAAGTGCTGGGCAAGACCGGTGCCAGCCGCCGCGGTAATACCGGCAGCACGAGTGATGGCCGATATTATTGGGCCTAAAGCGTCCGTAGCCGGCCAGACAAGTCCGTTGGGAAATCGGCGTGCCTAACACGTCGGCGTCCAGCGGAAACTGTTTGGCTTGGGGCCAGAAGATCCGAGGGGTACGTCCGGGGTAGGAGTGAAATCCCGTAATCCTGGACGGACCACCGGTGGCGAAAGCGCCTCGGAAAGATGGACCCGACGGTGAGGGACGAAAGCTGGGGTCTCGAACCGGATTAGATACCCGGGTAGTCCCAGCTGTAAACGATGTCCGCTAGGTGTGGCGCAGGCTACGAGCCTGCGCTGTGCCGTAGGGAAGCCGTGAAGCGGACCGCCTGGGAAGTACGTCTGCAAGGATGAAACTTAAAGGAATTGGCGGGGGAGCACTACAACCGGAGGAGCCTGCGGTTTAATTGGACTCAACGCCGGACATCTCACCAGCACCGACAGTGTGCAGTGAAGGTCAGTTTGATGCGCTTACTGGAGCCACTGAGAGGAGGTGCATGGCCGCCGTCAGCTCGTACCGTGAGGCGTCCTGTTAAGTCAGGCAACGAGCGAGACCCGCACTCTTAGTTGCCAGCAGCATCTTGCGATGGCTGGGTACACTAGGAGGACTGCCGCTGCCAAAGCGGAGGAAGGAACGGGCAACGGTAGGTCAGTATGCCCCGAATGTGCTGGGCTACACGCGGGCTACAATGGCCGAGACAATGGGAAGCCATTCCGAGAGGAAGCGCTAATCCCCTAAACTCGGTCGTAGTTCGGATTGAGGGCTGAAACTCGCCCTCATGAAGCTGGATTCGGTAGTAATCGCGTGTCATAAGCGCGCGGTGAATACGTCCCTGCTCCTTGCACACACCGCCCGTCAAAGCACCCGAGTGGGGTCCGGATGAGGCCATCATGCGATGGTCGAATCTGGGCTCCGCAAGGGGGCTTAAGTCGTAACAAGGTAGCCGTAGGGGAATCTGCGGCTGGATCACCTCCTAACGATCGGGATCGGGGCGTTGCCCCGACCCACCTCGAGTCGAGTTCGCGACACGCCCGTTCGGGCACCTACGAACTACCAGGGCTAACATTTCGCCGGGCCCATAGCTCAGTGGCAGAGCGCCGCCTTTGCAAGGCGGAGGCCCTGGGTTCAAATCCCAGTGGGTCCATGTCTCGTGGCCATCTCGAACCGCTCCCCTTAAGTGTGGGACGGGGTTCGGATGGTACA
>Ga0207771_100098_pt1 | contig 62234 bp, 56 predicted proteins | sample A23M2SouthBayCA_2_FD_187731 | JGI IMG/M metagenome (GOLD analysis project Ga0207771, IMG submission 187731) | Aerobic enrichment media microbial communities from Eden Landing Ponds, California, USA - A23 M2 (2) (SPAdes) | ecosystem: Environmental > Aquatic > Marine > Unclassified | place... | reverse complement strand
GTCGCCACGTCGCCGCGGCGCAGCGCCGCCTCCGCGCCGTCCAGATCCGCGAGGGCGTCGGCGGTCTTCTCGCCGACGCCGGGGACCGACGTGAACTCCATTCGGCACCCGGTAGCGCGGCGGGGGTCAAAACCGTGCCGGGGGATGCGTGGCCGAGCGAGCGGAGCGAGCGAGGCCACGGAACCGCGAACGGCGAGCGAAGCGAGCCGTGAGCGCGGCGCACGTGATCGAGAAGCCGTGAAGCTCCGATCGACGCGAACACGTTCGTCCCGCCGCCTCGTCCCGTTCGGACGACTTTTGGGCCGTCACCTCCTCTCGTGGGTCATGGACGACGACGTGGCGGCGAAGGCGGCGGCCGCACGCGAGCTGCTCGCCGAGCGCGACGGCGTGCTCGTCGCCTTCTCGGGCGGCGTGGACTCGTCGGTCGTGGCGGCGCTCGCACGCGACGCCCTCGGCGACGACGCGGTCGCCTGCACCGCGAAAAGCGAGACGCTCCCGGCCGAGGAACTCGACGACGCGACCCGCGTCGCCGACGACATCGGCATCGACCACGCGATCGTGGAGTTCTCGGAACTGGACGACCCGGACTTCGTCGCCAACGGCGACGACCGCTGCTATCACTGCCGGACGATGCGCCTCTCGCGGATGTACGAGGCCGCCACGGAACGCGGCATCGGCACGGTCTGTGACGGCACGAACGCCTCCGACCCCGGAGAGGGGCACCGGCCGGGGCTCGACGCCGTCGACGAACTCGACGTTGTGTCGCCGCTGCTGCACGCGGGAATCACGAAGGAGGAGGTCCGCCGGATCGCCGAGCACTACGACCTCGACGTGGCGGACAAGCCCTCGATGGCGTGCCTCTCCTCTCGGATCCCGACCGGCCTCGAAGTGACCGAGGAGCGGCTCTCGCGCATCGAGAAGGCCGAGCGCCTGCTGCGCACGTGGGGCTTCTCGCAGTTCCGCGTCCGCGACCACGACGGCCTCGCGCGCATCGAGGTCGGCGCCGACGAGTTGGAGACGGCGCTGAACACGGACTTCGTCGCGGCCGCCCGCGACCACATGCTGGATCTCGGCTTCGACCACGTCACGCTCGACCTGCAGGGATACGAGACCGGGAGCGTCAGCCCCGGGAGCGGCGCCGACGAGGCCGGCGAGAAGGCGGTGAACCGCGACGGAGAGCCGGTCGTCGAGGACGTGTTCGCGCGCGACTACCCGACCTCGTAGGGTCGCGTCGCTGCCCGCCGTTCCGCCGATTGTGCCGGTCGCGTCGACGGCCTGCCCGTCGCTCGCGGTTCGCTCAGTAGTTCTCCTGGGTCGTCGCCTCCGGCAGGAACGAGGTGACGTTCTCGCGGACCAACTCCGGAGCGGCGGCCTCGCCGCCGGTTCCCTGCTCGCCGGCTCCGATCCGGATCTCGTTCACCGCGCAGTTTCCCTGCTCCTGATCGAGCACCGCCGCGACCACGTCGAGCCCTTTGATCTCCCCGGTGACGGCGTACAGCGGGCCGCCGTGGGCGACGACGGCGACCGTCTCGTCGGGTTCGATCGCCCCACGGAGGTCGACGAACCCCTCGCGGACGCGTCCCCACATGTCGAGCAATGACTCGCCGCTCTCGGGGACCGTCTCGGCGGCGGCGTAGCCGATCTCCGAGAGCGTGTACTCGGGGTACGTGCCGAACAGATCGTCGTAGGTGAGCCCCTGCATCCGGCCGAAGTCGCGCTCGCGCCACCGGGCGTCGAACGTCGCCTCCGCGCCCGTCGCCCGCGAGATGGCGTGGGCGGTCTCGGCCGCCCGCTCCAGGTCGGAGGCGACGATCCGGTCGACGGCGTACTCGGCGTCGAGAAACGCCGCCAGCGCGGCCGCCTGCTCGCGGCCGCGTTCGGTCAGCTCCGTCGGCGCCCAGCCCTGCACGCGGCGGTCGCGATTCCACGGCGTCTCGCCGTGGCGACACAGCAGGATCGTTCCCATTCCGGCGGAGTTGGGTCGGGAGCCGAGAAAAGACCGCCGGCCGGCACGAGGCGAGATGCGACGGGAGTAGGCAGGAAGGCGACGGCCCCGGTGCGGGCGCGGCCGCGCGGCTAGTTCCCGGTCCAGCGCAGCAGCGCGAGCGTCCCCTCGAACAGCGCGATCATCGTCGCACCGACGATGATGGGCGCCATCCCGGTCGGGTCGGGCGAGACGATGAACGCCAGCCCGACGAACGCCGACCAGAACAGCAGCCGGCGGTCCTCCATCCACTCGCGGGTCACCAGCCCCATCATGATGGCCAGCTGGATGAACAGCGGGATCTGGAAGACGATCGCCATATACCCCATCAACAGGAGGATGAGGTTGAACGTCTCCCGGAGGCTGAACGCCAACTCCGCGCTCCCCTCGGTGTAGCTGATGAAGTAGTCGAAGATGACCGGCAGGACGATGAAGTGCGCGAACGCGACGCCGATGAGCCCGAGGATCAGGCTCGTCGGCACCGCCGCGAGGTAGTACCGTCGCTCGTGGGGGTACAAGCCGGGACGCATGAAGCGGTACGTCTCGTAGACGAACACCGGCAGGCCGACCAGCAGGCCCGCCAGGGAGGCGACCTTCAGCTTGGTGAGCAGGAACTCCAGCGGGCCGTAGATGCGCGGTTGGTTCTGTTCGAACCCGACGTGGGAGTCCCACAGGAACTCGATTATCTGCTCGGCGCTCGGGACCGTCGGCGAGACGGTGCCGATCAGCAGCACCACGACCACGACGACGCCGGCGATTCCGAACACGATGCCGAGGCGGCGCATCATCTCCTCGATGTGCTCGGCCAGCGGCATCTCCTGGTCGGTGTCCGGACCGCCGCCCTCGCCACCGAGCGCGTCGACGCCCTCGTTCACCGCTTGCATCCCCTTCTCGGCCGCGCTCATGGCGCTCTCGGCGCCGCTTCCGCCGTTCGCGGCCGGCTGTCCGCTCTCGCCGGAGCGCTCACCTGCGACCGCGTCGGGAACCGGCTGTGAGTCGTCGATATCGGGAGCGTCGCCGGCTATCGGGGTCGGCTCGAGTGGCCCTCGCTCGGGGTCGTCGTCGCCGTCGCTGTCGTTGGGTTCATCGCCGCTATCGGCGGTATCACCGCCGTCATCGTCGCCCGCGTCGGCGTCCGGGCCGTTCGTCGGCTCGCCGGATCCGTCGTCCGAACTGTTTCCGTCGGCGTCCTCGAAGGGGCTGCGACGGTCGATCTCCGGTTCCACGTCGGTGGGTCGGTCCTCGGACTCGGACGGTTCGGCGGACTCGGCAGTCTCGGCGTCGCGGTCGCCGTCGGCGTCGGCCGACGGCTCCTCCGGCGGATCCGAGCCCGCAGTCATGGGTGGGATTCGCCACCGGTCCGTTATAGGCCTTTTCTGATGGCGTCACCGACGGCGCCCTCGGTCACTCGACCGCCGGGCCGTCGGCCCGGCGGAGGTGACGGACCGCGACCGTCGTTCTCGCCGCCGACACGACGCGTCTCTTGAAAAGGTTGATAACCGGCAAGTCGCTCTCATGCGGTATGTCGAGCGCGCTCGACGAGGACACCCAGCGGACGTTGGCGGAGGGCCGCGAGACCGCCGGCGCGATGCTTCGGTCCGCACAGAAGGACCTCCAGAAGGTGTTCCTCGTCTTCCTGGCCGGGTTCATGGGGACGTTCTACGCCCTCCGGCTGTACGTCTGGGACTTCCTGAAGTCCGTAACGCGCGCGCAACTCAGCGAGGCCGCCGGCCAGCAGGTCGAGATCATCGCACAGACGCCCTTCGACGTGATCCTGTTGCAGGCGAAGATCGGGCTGATCGTCGGGATCATCGTCGGGATCCCGCCGCTGCTGTACTTCTCGCGCGACGCGCTCCGCGAGCGGGGCGCGTGGCCCCAGACGCCGGTCGCCCGCTGGAAGCTCGCGCTCATCGCGGTGTTGGCGGTCGGGCTGTTCGCGGGCGGCGTCGCCTACGGCTACCTCGTGTTCTTCCCGTTCATGTTCGCGTTCCTCGCGAACAACGCGCTCTCCGCGGGCATCCTCCCGACGTACTCCATCGTGAAGTGGGCGCAGTTCATCGCGCTGCTCACGTTCTCGTTCGGCTTCGCCGCCCAGATGCCGCTGGCCATCACGGCGCTGTCGTACGCCGAGATCGTCCCCTACGAGACGTTCCGCGAGAAGTGGCGCCACGCGGTCGTCGGCATCTTCGTGTTCGGCGCCGTGTTCTCGCCGCCGGACCCGTTCACGCAGGTGATGTGGGCGGCGCCGCTGCTGCTGTTGTACGGGGCGTCGCTGTACCTCGCGAAGGTCGTCGTCACCGCCAAACGAGGGAGCGAGCGTATCGACGCGGCCGCGACCGCGCGGCTCCACTGGAACGTGCTCGCCGGCGTCGGCGTCGCCGCCGCCGCCGCGGTGTACCTGTTCTACGCCCGCGGCGGCGCGGCCGCGGTCAACGGCGCCGTCGCGGGGACGGGGCTGACGAGTTACCGGTTCGCGGCGGGCCTCGCGCCGCCGGCGCTGGCGGCGCTTTCGGCCGGCGTCGGGATCGCCGCGGCGGTCGTGACGCTGGCGTACTTCGTGTACGCCGAACTCGACGAGACCACGGCGGTCGTCGGCGACGCCGGCGACCCCGACGCGATCGACCTCCTGGCGCTGGACGAGGTCGGCGTTCGCGCGGCGCCCCCGGAGGCGTTCGACGGGATGACCGAGCCCGAGGCGCTCGAGGCCGCTTCCGCCGCTATGGAGGCCGACGAGCCCGGCAAGGCGCAGGCGATACTCGATCGCTTCGACGAGGCCGCGGCCGCGGGGACCGCCGGCGCGACCGACGAGGACGCCGACGGCGACGCGCCCGCGGAGTCCGGCCCGCCCCGCGATCTGTTCGCCGGCGACGCGGGCATCGTCGGGGCGATCCGCCGCGGCGCCGGGTTCGTCGACTGGCGCGGTCGGTTCGGCTCGCTGTGGAACGTCCTGCTCGGTATCGCTGGAATCGTCGCCGCGGCCGGCTACGTGCTCGTCGAGCGGCCGACGCTCGCGGACTCGATTCTCGTCGAGTACGGCACGAGCGCGTCCGCGATCCTCGCGGCCGTCGGCGTGAGCGGCACCGCGGCGCTCGTCGCGTTCGTCGCCGCCGGGATCGCGCTCGCGGTCCTGTTGGGCGTGCTGCTCGCCGTCTACTTCGCGTACGTCGCGGGCACCGATCCGACGGCCGTCGACGTCGAGGTGCTCACCGCCGAGGAGGTCCGACGCGCTCCCGACGCCGTCTTTGCGGGCATCTCCGAGCGACGTGCGAACTACCTCGCCGACCGCGCGGCCGGCGCCGGCGACTCGGCGAAGGCGCGTGCGGTGCTGGACCGATTCGACGAGATCCAGTCGGCTCGCGAGGCCGCCGACTCCTCGGCGACGACCGGTACCGCCGGGGGCGCCGACGGCCCGTCGATCCCCGGCCTGTCGGACGACGCCAGCGACCGGACGTCGCGGGCGACCGGGACGCTCCTCGAGGGGATCACGGACGGCGAGCGCGACGAGGAGGACATCGGCGGCTACTACGACGACCTCGCGTTCATCGCCGCCTCGCTGCGCTCGCGGCTGTTCGTCCTTGTGTCGGTGTTCGGCCTCACGCTCGCCGGCGTGTTCGCGTTCCTCTACCTCGGCGGGATCGGCGACGTGAAGAACAACTTCGTGAACCGCATCCCCGAGGAGATCGTCGGCGTCGGCGCCGAGAACTTCGGCGTCATCGTGCTCCACCCGGTGGAGGCGCTCATCTTCGAGGTGAAGATATCGACCATCGCGGGCGCCGTCGCGGTCATCCCGTTCATGGCGTACTACGCGTGGCCCGCGCTGCGCGATCGCGGCTTCGTCCGCGGTCGCCGACAGGTCGTCTTCGGCTGGGTCGCCGCGCTGTTGGCGGGCCTCCTCGGCGGGCTCGCGCTCGGCTACACCGTCATCGCGCCGGCGGTCATCTCGTGGCTCGTCAGCGACGCGCTGGCTGCGGGCATGGTGATCAGCTACCGCATCAGCGACTTCGCCTGGCTCGTGTTCTTCACCACCGTCGGGATCGGGTTCCTCGCGGACGTCCCCATCCTGATGGTCTTGCTCAACACCACGGGGGTGTCGTACCAGGCCATGCGCTCGCGCTGGCGCGAGGTGACGGTCGCCATCATGCTCGTGGCGGCGCTGTTCACCCCGGCGGACGTGTTCACGATGTTCCTCGTGACGATCCCGCTGATGGCCGCCTACGGCGTCGGCCTGCTGATCCTGTGGGTGCTGACCCTCGGCGGCCGGCGCAACCTCGTCGAACCGACCGTCGATCTGACTCGCTGACGCCTCCCGGGACTGTCTCCCCCTCGCCACGCCTCCCGGGACGCCCCGTTTTCACCGGCTCGTGAACCACCGTTCGTCGCCACGGGCGGCCGCCTCGGCGCCCGCTGTCGAGCGGAACGCGCATCCGTGGACCGTCCGCCCGAAAGTCCGAAGCTTCAACTATTCACTCGGGAATATCATGGTATGCCCAAGATAAGCGTCGAGATGCCAGGGGAACTCCTCGCGGATCTCGACGAGCACGTCGGCGACGACGGGAAGTTCGTGAACCGCAGCGACGCGATCCGCGCGTCGGTGCGCAAGACGCTGGACGTGCTCGACGAGATCGACGCGCGCCACGGTCGGCTGACCGACGAGGAGCCGGCGAAAGACGGGGCGGAGGAAGACGCCGAATGAGCGGTGTCGACGGCGCCGCCGCGGAGCCGCGTCGGCTGCACGTACCGATCGCGGCGGTCGTGCTCACCGCGCTGTTCGTGTCGGCGCTGGTCACCGCGCAGGTCATCTCGGCGAAACTGCTCGCGGTCTCGTTGCCCGTGCTCGGCGCCGTCACCGCGCCCGGCGGCACGCTCGCGTACGCGGTCACCTTCTTCGCGTCGGACTGCCTCTCGGAGCTGTACGGCAAGTCGTACGCCCGGAAGGTGGTGAACGTCGCGTTCGGGATGAACTTCGTCCTGCTGGGGCTGGTGTTCGCGACCATCGCGACGCCCGCCGCACAGGGCTCCGTCGACCCCGCAGCCTTCGAGACGGTGCTCGGGTTGTCGGGCAACGTCGTGCTCGGCTCGCTGGCCGCCTACGTGATCAGTCAGAACTGGGACGTGATCGCGTTCCACCGCATCCGCGAGTTCACCGACGGCGACGCGCTGTGGCTGCGCAACGTCGGGTCGACGGCGTCGAGTCAGCTCATCGACACGGTCGTGTTCACGCTCGTCGCGTTCGCGGTCGCGCCCGCCGTCCTCGGCGTCGGCGCGGCGCTGCCCACCCCGGTGCTCGTGTCGCTCGTCGTCGGACAGTACGTCCTCAAGCTCCTCATCGCGCTGGTCGACACGCCGTTGGTGTACGCGGCGGTCGCGCTCGTCCGCCGCGACGAGGACGCCGCCGCGGCTGCGAGCGCCTGAGGCGGGAACGGGAGTCAGTCGACGCGCTCGGCGAAGCCGAACCGCGGCTTCACGTCGTCGACGACGATCTCGACGGTCTCGCCGGCCTCGGCGCCGGGGACGAACAGCGTGTACCCGTCGACGCGAGCGACGCCGTCGCCCTCCTCGCCCACGTCGGTCACGTCGACGGTGAGCCGGTCGCCCTCGGAGACGGGGGAATCGGTGCGTCCACGAGCGATCAGGTAGCGTTCGGAGGAGCGCTTCCGGCTCGCCTCGGGGGTGTACGCCCGGACGTACTGGAACTCCGCGGCCACGTCGTCGCGGAAGTCCGCGAGGTCGGGACCGTCGAACACCTTCACGACGAAGTCGCCGCCCGGCTTCAGGAGCTCGAGCGCGGTGTCGAACGCCTGCCGGGAGAGGTGGATCGAGCGGGCGTGATCGAGCTGGTACTCGCCGGTCATGTTCGGCGCCATGTCGGAGATCACCACGTCGACGGGGCGCTCGGGTTCGCCCTCGTTCTCGTCGGGTCGCGGGTCGACGCCGAGCGCCTTGCGGAGGTAGTAGCGCGTGCGCTCCTCGGTCATGTCGCCGCGGACCGTCTCGACGTGCGGGTGGTCGAGGTCGTCGATGCGCTGGAGGTCGACGCCGACGACGCGGCCGGCCTCGGTCACCTCCTCGGCGGCGATCTGGAGCCAGCCGCCGGGGGCGGCGCCCAGGTCGACGACGGTGTCGCCGGTGTCGAACAGGTCGACCTCCTCGTCGATCTGGCGGAGCTTGTAGGCGGACCGGGCGCGGTAGCCCTCCTGTTTCGCTCGGTTGTAGTAGTCGTCCTTGCGAGCCATGGTCAGTTACCCGCCTGTTTCGCGTGGACGCGGGTAACTCGTTCGCTCGGCGGGCAGCACCGTCGCCGCGGCCGTTCGGACGCCGGCGGGACGGCCGCGGATCGAAACGATCAGTATGCTCCCGCCGCCGGCGTCACCGTATGTCCACCTCGATCGCGTCGACGTACTCCGCGGCGTTCGCGCCGGAGCTGTTCGTCCTCCTGTGCGGGCTGGTGGCCGTCGGTTACGAGTTGCGGCGGTCGAGCCGGCGGCCGTGGGCGACGATCGTCGCCAGGCTGGGCGTGCTCGGGTTCGGCTGGGCCGTCGCGTTCGCCGTCTACCGGGGGCTTCCCCGGCTTCTCGCCGCCGCGCCGGCGTGGACGACAAACGCCACCGGGAGCGTCGGGCTCGCCGTCGGGCTGCTGGTCATCCGGGGCTGGTGGCGACGCGCCGACTGGGGGCCGGTCGTCCCCGAGTACGCCCTGCTGCTCGTCGCCGTGACCGTCCCACACCTCATGATCACGCCCGTGTGGGACGTGTCCAGTCACGTCCTGTACGCGGTGGTCCCCGCCGGCTTTCTCACGCTCGTCGACCGGCGCGCGGCGCCGCTCGTGCTCGTCGCGCTCGGAATGGTTGTCGCACGTCCCCTCGCGGGCGCCCACACTTGGGGCGAATCCTTCGGCGGATTGGCACTCGGCGTCGCGGCACTGGCGGCGTACGCGTCGCTCACCGGCGTCGGCGACGCGTCCTCGACCGCGTAGCCGCCGGAACTCCCCGTCGCGGGTGGTGCACGCGTTGGGGTCGCCGACGCGACGCTTGCCAGCGTTTAAGAACGGGCGCGAGCGAGTGTCACCAACCGCATGGTCGAGCCGATCCTCAAATGGGCGGGGGGGAAACGTCAGTTGCTCTCCGAGATCACGGGGCAGTTCCCCGCCGACTTCGAGCGCTATCACGAGCCGTTCGTCGGCGGCGGCGCCGTCTACTTTCATTTGGAGCCGGAACACGGCTCGATCAACGATCTCAACGACCGGCTGGTGACGCTGTACGAGGTCATCCGCGACCGCGATCCCGATGACCTGATCGCGGAGAACGAGACCCACGAACACGACGAGGAGTACTACTACGAGGCCCGCGACGAGTTCAACGACCTCCACGAGGTCGACGACAAGACCGACGACCAGCGACTCCGTGAGGCCTCGCTGTTCATCTATCTGAACCGAACGTGCTTCAACGGGCTCTACCGCGAGAACAACAGCGGCGAGTTCAACGTCCCCGTCGGCCGCTACGCGAACCCCGACTGGGTACAGGCGGAGCGGATCCGAACGCTCCACGAGGTGCTGCGGGACACGACGATCCACAACGAGGACTTCGAGTACGTCCGCGGGGAGGCGGACGACGGGGATCTGGTCTACTTCGATCCGCCCTACGAGCCCGTCTCGACCACGGCGAACTTCACCGACTACCACGCCGAGGGGTTCGGCAAGGAGGACCAGAAACGCCTCCGCGACCTCGCGGTGGACCTCGACGAGAGGGGCGTCTCGGTCGTGCTCTCGAACTCGCCGCCGGTCGCGGAGTTGTACGAGGAGTACGATCCGTTCTCCGTGACCGTCGTCGGCGCGACCCGCTCGATCAACAGCGACGGCGACAACCGCGGGGAGGTCGCCGAGGTGTTGATCACGAACGTCCCGGACGCGGGGAAGCGGCGCACGACGCTCTCGGAGTATAACTAACAACTAACGCGTCCGCGCGGTCCGGAAACCGCGAGATTCGGGAGCGACTGTCACCGAAGTTGCCCCCGCCTCGAACCGTTCGATCGCGGCGGCCTACTCCTCGGCGACTCCCGTCTCGTCGTCCGGTGACGTGTCCTCCTTCCCCTCCTCCTCGATCGGCGCGTTCGGAGCGTGTCGCTTCACGCCGTTCACGGCGTCGAGGGCCTTCGACCGGCCCGTGTACCCCTCGCCCGACGTTCCGAGGATCGTGCCGTTGCGGTGGCGCAGCCGCCAGCGGAACTCGCCGCCGGCGTCCTCATACACCTCGATGGCCGCGGTGGTCATCGTGAGCCGGTCGGCGTCGGGGGCGTACTCGCTGACGCGCTCGATCGCGTCCGTCAGTTTCGACCGGGAGCTGTACCCCTCGCCCGAGTCCGCGATGGTCTCCCCGTTGGCGGCGACGAGCCGCCAGCGGTGGCCGCCGCCGGCGTCCTCGAACGTCTCGAACCGGACCCCGGAGTCGGCGTCGACGGCGGCGTCCCCGGCCACCTCCTGGACGCGGTCGGCCGCTCGCCGGGCGTTCGACCGGCTGGCGTAGCCTTCGCCGGAGTCGCCGAGGATGTTTCCGTTTCGGTGGACGAGTCGCCAGCGGAACTCGCCGGCGGCGTCCTCGTACACCTCGATCCCCGCCGGGTCGAACTCCAGGTAGTCGGCGGGGCCGATGGCCGAGCGGACCGACTCGATCCCGTCCTTCGCCGACGACTTCGAGGAGAAGCCGCGGGTCGCCGCCGCGATGGTCTCCCCGTTGTCGTGGCGGAGCCGCCAGCGGTACTCGTCGTCGGCGTCGCGGTACAGCCGGAACTGCGCGCTCGGATCCTCGGCGACGGGGTCGGCGACCGGATCGGGGTCCTCCTCGTCGCGCTGCCAGACGACCGCCGCGCCCAGCGAGTTGCGCTTGACGCTGCGCATCCCGCGGCGGGCGGTCCGATCGGAGCTGTACCCCTCGCCCGAGGTCGCGATGATGTTGCCGTTGCGATGGACGAGCCGCCAGCGCCACTGTCCGGACTTGTCGCGGTACACGTCGAACGTCGCCGAGCTCTTCGAGAGCGCGTTGACGTGCGACGCCGCCGCGTTCAGGGCGTCGCGCACCGACGCCGTCTCCTCGCGTGCGGCTGCGGTCTCCGCGGACGCGGCTCGGACCTCCTCGCGGGCCTCCTCGGCCGCGCGTTCGGCCTCCGCCGTCTCCGCCCGTGACTCGTCGAGCTCCGATTCGAGGGCGTCGATCCGGTCGTCGCGCTCGGCGACCGTCGCCTCCAGTTCCTCGATCCGCCGGTCGTCGGCCACGTCGTCGGCGCGCGCGTCGGCCAACTGCTCCTCGACGGCGTGTCGAGCACGGCTCTGGCCGACCGATATCGGCGCGAGCGCACCCGAGAGCGTGATGAGCGCCAGTCCGAGGGTGTACACCCCGATGACCCCCTGTGCGCTCCCGGACCCGAGCGCCCACTGTCCGGGGAAGACAGTCAGGAACCACGCCATCGCGGCCAGACAGACGAGAAGACCGACGTACACCAGCCGCTTGGCGGTCCGGTGGAACGATTGGCCGACGACGAGTCCGGTGAAGGCGGTCGCGAGTCCGACCCCGGAGAGGAGGTACGCGATCCCCCGGGTTCCGGTCCGCCCCGCCCCCATCGACGTGAGGAACACCGCCATCCCCACGACAGCGACGACGGTTCCGGCGACGAACAGCCAGTATCCGTACACCTCGTCGGCGGTGAACGGCTCTCCGAATCGCTTTCGGTAGGTCGACGCGAGCACGCCGGCTTCTGATTCACTCATGTTACTAGCTACCGATTCACAGCATGTCGTCTTCAAACTATGTTCTCCCCGTCACTCGATCGAACGACTGCCGAACGACGGCCCGGGCCCGTGGCGACGTCGCCGTCGGCAGCGACGTCGGGGACCGAGGTCGCTCGGAGCCGGAGCGGGAACCGCGGGTATTTTTACGGGCACACTCGTAGCCCGCGATATATGTTCAAGGCCATCGTGAGTGCGTCTACCCTCCGCGACGCGCTCGACTCGGTGAGCGTGCTGGTCGACGAGTGCAAGATCCGGCTCAACGAGGACGAACTCGCGATCCGCGCCGTCGACCCGGCCAACGTCGGCATGGTCGACCTCACGCTCGAGGCCGCCGCGTTCGAGTCCTACGAGGCCGACGGAGGGGTCATCGGGGTCAACCTCAACAGGCTGGAGGACATCGCCGGCATGGCCAACACCGGCGATCTGATCCAGCTCGAACTCGACGAGGAGACCCGCAAGCTCCACATCCACATCGAGGGGCTCAGCTACACCCTCGCGCTCATCGACCCCGACTCCATCCGTCAGGAGCCGGACATCCCCGATCTCGACCTCCCGGCCGAGATCGTGCTGGAGGGTGCCCAGATCGACCGCGGTATCACCGCCGCGGACATGGTGAGCGACCACATCCGCCTGCGCGTCGACGAGGCCGAGGAGGCGTTCTTCATCGAGGCCGAGGGCGACACCGACGACGTCGACCTCCGGCTCGACCGCGAGGACCTCATCGACCTGCAGGCCGGCCCCGCCGACTCCCTGTTCAGCCTCGACTACCTCAAGGACATGAACAAGGCCATCCCGAAGGACGCGGAGGTCCGCGTCGAACTCGGCGAGGAGTTCCCGGTGAAGCTGCACTACGAGTTCGGCGAGGGAATGGGGCAGGTAACGTACATGCTCGCGCCGCGCATCCAGAGCGAGTAACCTGCCACACTGGAACCACCTCTCGGAGGGTTTCCCGCGGATCCGTTCTCTTGTCGGCCGCCGCTGCCTCCGTCACTGCCCGGTCGCCGCTGATCCCTCGATCAGCGCCCGCATCGCGAGCGTCTGACGGAGGAGGAGTCGGCCGCCGAGCGCCACCGTCGCCAGCGCGAGCGTCGTCGCGGCGACCGCGGGCCAGTTCGTCGTCGCGAGCACGCACGCCGGGGTCTCGGCCGCACACGACCCGAACAGCTCCCGGTCGAACGCGGCGACGCGGACGACGGCCGCTCCGCCTCCGACCGCCGCCGCGCCGGCGAGCGTCCCTCCGGCGATTCTGCGGGGTCCCGTCTCCGAGGGCTCCGGCCGGTCGAGGACCGGCCCGGCCCATCCCGAGAGCAGCGCCGCCGCGAGCAGGAGAACGACCGACGGGGCGAACAGCCACCCGACAGTCAACATCCCGACGACGGCGAACCCGGCAAGCAGCAGCGTCGCGACCCACAGGAGCGCCCGTCGGCCCGTCCACGCCGCGGCCGTCCCGACGAGCGTGTCGAGTACCGCCCCGAGTATCCATGCGGTCACGAAGACGTCCGCGAGCGGTCGGGGCCACAGCACCGCGACGGCAGCGATGGCGGCCGCGAGGCCGGCGAGCACGCCGAGGAGGCGACTTGCTCGCCGCCGCGCGTTCGAGGGAGGTGAGGGGACCATACGTTCGACTCGACTGTCGGGAGAGTAATACGTTCCGGCGTGTTCCGTCGCTCGCGAACCCGCGCGGCGGAACCGACGGCTTCCGGGACGAAACCGACGGTTTCTCGGTCGCGTCGGCCGCGCCTCCGAGCGTGACGACCGCCATCTGGTTCGACCTCGACGGCACGCTCGTCCCGTTCCCGGATTACGGGGCGGTGCTCGCGACCGCCTGCGAGGCGGTCGGGATCGGCGACGCCGACGCGTTCGCGGCCGCCTACAATGACGCCTTCTTCGACTACTTCGGCGACCTCACGCCCGAGCCGTACCGCCGGGCGGCCGCGGACGCGCTGGCGGCCGTCGACGCCGACGCCGCTCCCGAACCGTTCGTCGCGGCCGTCCGCGACGCCGAGTTCGGCGCCGCCGAGGCGCCGCCCGTGGTTCGGAGAACGCTCTCGACGCTCGCGGCCGCCGACGGCGTCGCGCTCGGCGTCTGCACGAACGGCGTTCCCGAGTGGCAACGCGAGAAGCTCCGCGAGTCAGGACTGGCCGCCCACGTCGACGCGACGGTCGTCAGCTACGAGACGGGAGCGCACAAACCCGCCCCGGAGCCGTTCGACCGAGCCGAGGCGCTCATCGAGGCGGACCGTCGGGTGATGATCGGCGACGGCGAGGAGTCCGACGTGGTCGGCGCCCGCGAGCGCGGCTGGGAGGCCGTTCACGTCGACGGCCCCGCGGACGTTCCGGCCGCAGTCGACGCAGTTCGCTGAGCGCCGAGCGCGCCGGGGAGCCTCGATTTCGGTCGTCGCCGGTCTCGGCGTGGTTGGTCGACGGACGCTCGATGGACGCTCACCAGGCATCAGCCGGCTCGGTTACCGTACCACGAGCCAGCACCCACACCACCGGAACCAGCAGCACCGCGCCGGCGACGAACGGGGACCAGTACGCGAGCACGTACGCCGAGGCGGCCACCGGCGGGCCGACGGTCCGACCGAGGCTCCCGGCGCCCTGCGTGACGCCGAACGCCGCCCCCTGGGTCTCGTCGCTGGCGCGCTCGGAGACGAGCGTCGACAGCGAGACGTTCAGCGAGCCGTTGCCGAACGACAGCAGCGCGCCCACCGCGAACAGCGCGACGGTCGGTCCGGTGAGGATCGCGCCGTCCAACAGGCCGTCGCCGGTCCCGCCGGGCAGCGGGAGCAGGCCGCCGAGTTCCGGCGTGAACGGCAGGAGCGCGAGCGACGTCGCCAGCGCCGTGCCGCCGATCACGGCCAGCCGGACCGCGCCGAGGCGGCGCTCCAGCGGACCGACGAGCGCGCCCTGATTGACCGTCCCGAGCACGCCGATGTACGTGAGGAAGACGGCCGCCGCGGTCGCGTCGTAGCCGTAGAAGTCGGCCGCGAACGGGATGAACATCACCTGGATGCCGGCGAACGCGACCGATGTGACGAAGTACGAGGCGACCAGCGGCCGGAGCGCGTCGTCGGCGAGCGCCGAGCGGAACTGCCCGACCAGCGACCGTCGGCCGGCGCCGCTCACGCGCGTTCGCTCCGGTTCCCGCAGGACGGCCACCGCGGCGCCGGCAGCGAGAAACGATAGTCCCGCGGCGAGAAAGCTCGGGAGCGTGAACCGCGTCGTCGGGACGACCGCCGGGAGCAGCGCGTCGGCGGCGGCGACGACCTGGTCGCTCGCGGCGACGCCCCCCAGCGCGGGGCCGAACACGAACCCCAGCGAGAAGGCGGCGCCGACGAGTCCGAGCGCGCCCGCCCGCCTCTCTCGCGGGGTCACGTCGGCGATGTACGCCTGCGCGGCGGAGATGTTGCCGCCGGCGGCGCCCGCGAGCGTCCGCGAGAGCAGCAGGGTCGCGACCGCGGCTGCGGGACCGGCGATGTCGCCGATCTCGGTCGCGAACCCGAACACCAGCCACGCGACCCCGGCCATCGCGACCGAGAAGGCGATAACCGGTCGTCGGCCCCGCTCGTCGGAGATCCGGCCGAGGGTGGGGGCCGCGAGGAACTGCGCCAGCGAGTAGGCGGCCGCGATGAGCCCGATGAACACGTCGCTGACGCCGAACGAGCGCACGTAGAACGGGAGGATCGGGATGACGACGCCGAAGCCGAGCAGGTCGAGGAAGACGACGGCGATCACGACCGCGACTGCGCGGCGGGAACCGCGGGGACCGTCGTCGTCGCCGGCGGAGGACCGTTCGGAAGGCGCGGGCACACCGGACCGACGGCAGGCGGGGACTTATCCACCGTGGTGCGTTCTCACGACAAGACACTTACCGGCGCTGTGTCCAGTCCACGGTGACTCCCTCCATGCCCTCCGACCGAACTGCGCTCGTGCTCGTCCTCGTCGGGCTCCTCCTCGTCCCCGGCCCCGCGTACGCGTTCGCGCTCGACGACCTCGGCGGAGAGGAACGGCACCGGAGCTCGACGGGCTACTCCGCGGCCGAGATCGACGCCTCGGACCACACGGTGCTCGCGGACCGCTACGCCGACCGCCTCGCCTTCCGGCCGTCGAGTCTCGAGTACCACCACGTTCGCGAGGAGTTCCGGGCGCCGAACGAGACCCGCGAGGCGCTCGAAGCCGCGATGGCCGACGGGGCCGCGTCCGTGGACTCCGCCGCCGTCGCCGCCGACGTCCGACAGCTACAGCGGAACAACACGTACCTGACGGTCGAATACGACACGTACTACGCGTTCACCCTCGCGGACGGCGAACTGACGACGACCGTCGCGAACGACTCCGAGATCGCGTCCGTCGTCCGCGAGCGGTTGATCGCGAACTACAGTTCGCTTCCGCCCGCCGAGCAGCGGACGTTCCGGAAGATCCGCAACGCGACCGTCTCGGAGGAGGCGTACGACTACCGACCGTGGAGCGACGAGCCCGTGCCAGACGCCCCGATCGTCGAGCGCGACGGGACGTACTACGCCGTCGAGGTCACGTCGCACACGGACGACTTCGACTTCCCCGACGGGCTGTTGCTCGGGCTCGTCGCCGCGGGGGTCGGTGTGGTCGCTGTGCTCGTCGGTATCGCCACGCTCGGGTACAACCGCTGGCGATCGTAACGTCGGCCCGACCTGCTCCCGACCCGAACTCAGCCGTGTCGCTCGATCACGCGCTTCGCCGCCTGCGCCTTCTCCTTCCAGCCGTAGCCCGCCTCGTACACGTGGCGCTTGCTGTCGACGAGCTGTTCGGGGCTCGACTCCTCGAACCCGCCGCGCTCCCACGTCCCCGAGCGGTGGAGCCACTCGATGACGTTCTGCCGCGTCTCCGCCCACGAGAGGCCGACCATCTCGTACCAGGCCACCAAGCTGAATATCGCGTTATCGTGGCAGCCCGGATAGCTCCCCTCGCGGTAGATGGTCGCCATCGGCTCGCGGGTCGGCTCGGACACCTCCTCGCGGTAGCGCTCGGCGGTGAGCAGCTCCAGCGTGTCGCCGGTCTCCTCGACGCGCCCCTCGCGCCGGAGCAGGTCCAGCGCGGCGCGGTGGAGCCCCGACCACTCGTCGTGGACGGCGTGTTGCAGCGCGGACTCGCTGACGGGGCCGTCGACGAGGACCGTCAGGACGTCCGTGTACGCCTGCTCGACGTGGTGCCACTCGGTCCCCTCGAAGTCGCAGTCGGCGTCGTGCAGGCTGTTCGTGGTGCGACAGCCGGGACAGGGGTACGCGAACCGGGGCACGAGTATCGTGTGTTGTGTGGGTCGGCGGCTTAGGTGTCGTGGTTCGGCGGTCGGGGCACCGGTGGATACCGGTCGCTATTCCTCAACTGACGCCACGCCGGTCACCTCGAACCGGGCGCCGCCGTCGGGCCCCTCAGTCGCACGGATCTCCCAGCCGTGGGCGGCGGCCACCTGTTTGGCGATCCGGAGGCCGAACCCCGTTCCCTCGTCGCTCGTCGAGTAGCCCGCCTCGAACACCGAGTCCCGCCGACCGGCGGGGATCCCGACGCCGTCGTCCTCGACGAAGAAGCCGTCGTTCAGGTCGCCCACAGTGACGGTGACGCCGTCGCCACCGTGTTCGACCGCGTTGCGGACGAGGTTCTCGAACAGCTGTCTGAGACGCCGTTCGTCCGCCAGGATCGGCCGGTCGGCTTCGACGACGAGCTCCGCCTCGCCCGTCTCGACGTTCGCCCAGCACTCACGGACCGTCGACGCAGGGTCGATCGGCGCGAGGTCGGTCGCCGTGTCGTCCTCGCGGGCCAGCGCGAGGAGGTCCTCGATCAGCGCCTCCATCCGGTCGTGTGCGTGTTCGACGGCGTCGAAGTGCTCGCTGTCGCAGTCGCCGCTGGCGAGGTCCAACCGGCCGGTCGCGACGTTCAGCGGGTTCCGAAGGTCGTGGCTGACGACCGAGACGAACTCCTCGAGCCGCTCGTTCTGTCGCCGGAGCTCGTCGCGACTCTCGCGGAGACGACGCTCGCGCTCGTGCTCGTCGAGCGCCGTCTCCGCGGCCGTCGTCAGGATCCGCGCGAGGAACTCGTCGGTCGAGTCGAACGCGTCGGGAGCCGTCTCGCCGACCGAAACCGTCCCGTGCGTTCCCAAGGGGAGCAGCATGAGGCTCCGGAGGCCGCTCCCGGCGTCGACCGCGCCGGTGTCGGCCTCGATATCGTCGTACACCCTGACCTCGTCGGCCTCGAAACTGGCCCAGTTGAGGCTGCCGGAGTCGGCGGTGAACGGTCGGCGAGCGGGGATCACGTCCGCGACCGCGTCGGACTCGGCGACGGGCACCAACTCGCCCGCGTCGGGGTCGAAGAACCGAACGACGGTGACGCTGAAGCCGAGGATCTCCTCGGCCGCCTCGACGATCCGGTCGGCGATCGCCCGCCGCGAGTCCGCCCGGATGAGCTCCTGTGTCGCTTCGTGCAGCAGTTCGAGCCGGCGTTGGCGGTCCCTGAGCGTCTCCTCGCGGGTCACGCGATCGAGCGCGGCCTCGAGGTAGTTCGCGAGGATCTCCACGAGGAGGACGTCGGTCTCGGTGAACGCGTCGGCGTTCGTCGAGGACATGATGAACAGGCCGTGGTCGTCGATCGGGTGAAACAGGACGCTCTCGGTCGGCGTCTCCTCCGTGATTCGGTCCGTGTCGGACACCGACCGGACGTGAGTCAGCTCGTCCGCCTGAAACGCCTCCCACGCGAAGTGCGCCCGAGTTCCCGGCGGCGCCGATCGATCGTAGGTCGGGAGTTCGTCGAACACCCGCGTGACGGAGTCGGCCACCGAGACCGGCTCCATCCGGTCGCCCGCATCGTTCAGGAGGTGGACGGAGCTCAGCTCGGCCCCGATGATCTCGGCGGCGGCGTCCGTCGCCAACTGCGCCGTCTCCTCGACCGTTCGGGTGTAGTTGAGCGCGCGTGAACGCTCCCGTAGCTGTTCGAGCTTGCGGTCCCGCCGTTCTCGGTCGGACACGTCGCGACTGCTCACGAGGTACCGATCGGACCCGGCGAGATCGAGCCGCCTGATGTGGATGGTGACGGGGAACGTCGAGCCGTCGCTCCGCGTGTACTCCCCGTCTATTTCCCGCCGGTCGCCGACCGCCATGTCTTTCCAGACATCACGGATGGTCGTCTGATCCTGTGTCTGGTCGATGTCCCAGACCTTCATCGACGTGACTTCTTCCTCCGTGTATCCCGTCTCCGCGAAGAACTGGGGGTTCGCGTCGAGGATGTTCCCCTCGGCGTCGTGGATATCGATCATGTCCGGCGACTCCTCGAACAGCGCCTCGAGGCGGGCGGTCGTCTGCGCCAGCTGGTCCTCGCGCTCCTTTCGCTCGGTGATGTCTGTAATGAATCCTTCGAGCGCCTTCAGGCTCCCGTCCTCTGTGGACACGGCGCGGCCACGTTCCCACATCCACTTCGTGTCCCCGTCGCGCGTTCGGATCCGATAGGTGACCTCGAACGCGCCGTCCGCCGCGAGCCCCTCCTGCACGGCGTCCCACATGGCCTCGCGATCGTCGGGGTGGATGACCTCGGGCCCCCACTCGACGCGATCTGACTCCAGCTCCGCCGCGGTGTACCCCGTCAGGGCCTCGACTTCCCCGTCGACCGTCTCCATCGGCCAAGTCGGCTCGTTGCGGCAGCGGTAGACGATGCCCGGGAGATTCCCGATGAGCGTCTCCAACCGGCGCGTCCGCTCGGTCAACATTCGTCGCGACTGGCTCGCCTCGACGGCGTTCACGATCCGGTTGGCGAGCAGCGCGTACTGGTCGGTGCCGCCTCCCTTCTGGATGTAGTCGGTGACGCCCGCCGAGATCGCGTCGCTCGCGACCTCCTCGCTCCCCTTTCCGGTGAACAGCAGAAACGGGAGATCCGGATACTCCTCGCGTACCGTCCGGAGGAACTCGATCCCGTCCTTGCCCGGCATGTCGTGGTCGGACACGACGCAGTCGACATCGTGATCGGCCAGCGCGTCCAGCCCCGCCTCGGCGTCGGTCACGCCACGGACCTCGATCCGGTCGTGTTCACGCTCGAGGAACGTCGCGACCAGTTCGGCGAACTCCGGCTCGTCGTCGACGTGGAGCACTCGTATCGGGTCGTGAGTGTCGGCCATGGGAACCTGCTTCTGTCGCCAGAGACACCGAGGGGACTTAAGCGATGGTCGTCGGCGTACCGACGCTGAGAATCGGCGTCCCCGGTCCGCGCTCGCACACGAGCGCCGGCCCATACCGATGTCACCGCCGCGGTTGCCGTCACACCGTCCCGACTGTCCGGATCGCAAGCGTCGTGTGGGCGGCGGGGAGCGCCGAGTTTTAAGCACGCGCCCGGAGAACGTCGGTGCAATGCCCGAGTTCGACACCATCGTCGTCGCCACCGACGGCTCCGACAGCGTCTCGCGTGCCGTCGAGGTCGCGCTCGATCTGGCCGTCCGCTTCGACGCCGCGGTGCACGCGCTGTACGTCGTCGACAGCGGCGAGGTCGACTCCTCGCCGGAGGCGGTCCGCGATCAGATGCGCAACGCGCTTCAGGAGCGCGGCGGCGAGGCTATCGTCGACGTGCAAAAGCGCGCCGCCACCGACGTGACCGCCGTCGTCCGTGAGGGCCGTCCCGCCAACGAGATCGCCGACTACGCCCGCGAGATCGACGCCGATCTGGTCGCGACCGGCACCCGCGGGCGACACGGCGAGAACCGGTTCCTCATCGGTTCGGTCGCCGAGCGCGTCGTCCGCACGTGCCCCGTCCCGGTGTTGACAGTCCGGCAACTGGCGGGCGAGAACGGCGAGGACGGCTACGGCGGAGCGCCCGTCTGAACGCCTGCGCCGCCGCACACACCACGGCTGTTTTCACGTCGCGTCGCAACCCCCGGGTATGGACGACGAACTCATCGAGAGCGACACCCTCCCGCTCGACCGCAAATCGCGGCTCCCCGGGACGGGATTCTTCTATCCGGACTCGCTGAACGAGGACCGATCCGAGGAGCGCGCGAAGGAGGCGGTCGAGGGCGCCGAGGCGGTCGTTATCACGGACTCCGACGCCGACGGGCTCGGCTGTATCGCGCTGATCCGCGAGGCGTACGGCGCGGTCCTCGACCCGACGCCGTTCGAGGAGCGCCGCCGCGCGAAGCTCGACGGCACCTACGAGGAGCGGTTCGGGGAGGGAGCGGACGGAGACGAGGGGGAAGGGGGCGACCGCGCGGAGTCGTCGGTCGCGCTGTTCCCCTCCGGACCCCACTCCTTCGAGGAGGACCTCGGCTACGCCGCCGAGTTTCTGGAGGAGGGAACCGACGTGTTCGTCTGCGACATCTGTCCCGACGCGTTCGAGTACATCGCCGAGGACCTCCGGGCGGTCGTCGACCGCGCGGACGCGGTCCGCTGGTTCGACCACCACCAGTGGGACGAGGAACTGGCCGCGTCGGTTCGCGAACTGGGGATCGATCTGGTCGTCGGCGAGAGCGACGAGGAGTGCTCGACGGACGTGACGCTGCGGTCGCTGGAGTACGACTTCGACGAGCGGTTCACCGAACTCGCCACGGTCACCCGCGATCACGACCTCTGGCTGAAGGAGGACGAGCGCTCCGACGACCTCGCCGACTTCGCCTACTGGACCGGGGGCGAGGAGTACGCGGCGATCGTCGGCGCCTACGGCGTCGACCTGCCGCCGGTCGCGATGGAGTACGTCGAGGACCGTCGCGTCGAGAAGCGGCTGCTCATCGAGAAGGCGGTCGACCGCGCGGTCGACCACGAGGTCGGCGACTGGTCGGTCGGCGTCACCTACGGGCGGTGCTCGCAGAACGAGGTCGCCGACGCCCTGCGCGAGCAGGGAATGGACGCCGCGGTGATCGTCAAGCCCTCCGGCTCGGCGTCGATCCGCGGCTCCGACGACTTCGAGCGCTGCCACGAGGTGGCCGGGCAGGTGAACGGCGGCGGCCACCCGAAGGCCGCCGGCTGTAAGCCCGACATCTACGACGACATGCTCGACTACGGCCACCACTGGACGACCGAGGGCGCGACGACGAAGCGCGTCATCCTCCGGGCGTTCGAGTCGCTCGCGGAAGAAGCCGCGGCGGAGAACGCCGCCGACGCGGCCGAGTAGGTCGACCCACAAGGGAGAGACGCGACTGGGTCGACACGCTCGACTGGCGGCGACGAACGACACGGATACGTCCGGCGATTCCAGTGGTTCTCCGATCGGCCCGCAGGGGTTTCCGTCCGGCGGCCGTCGGATCGTTCGCACATGAACCGAACAGCGTGCGGTGGGTCGCGATGAGGGCGGCACGAGTTCCCGAGGCGGGCGCGGACTTCGAGGTCGTCGACGTCGAGACGCCGGAGCCGGAGCCCGGCGAGGTACGGATCGACGTGGACGCCTGCGGGATCTGCCACAGCGACGCGTTCGTGAAGGAGGGCGCGTACCCGATCGACTATCCCAGAATCCCGGGCCACGAGGTCGCGGGCCGCGTCGACGCCGTCGGAGACGACGTGACCGCCTGGAGCGAGGGGGACCGCGTCGGCGTCGGCTGGCACGGCGGCCACTGCTTCGACTGCGCGGCGTGTCGCCGTGGCGACTTTCAGCAGTGCGAGAACGCCCAGATCACCGGGATCGCGTACGACGGCGGCTACGCCGAGTACATGACCGCGCCGGCGGAGGCGCTGGCGGCGATCCCCGACGACCTGGACGCCGTCGACGCCGCCCCGCTGCTGTGTGCGGGCGTGACGACGTTCAACGCGCTGCGCAACACCGACGCGCAGCCGGGCGATCTGGTCGCCGTGCAGGGCGTCGGCGGCCTCGGTCACCTCGGGATCCAGTACGCCCACGCGGCGGGCTTCGAGACGGTCGCGCTCTCGCGGTCGCCCGACAAGGAGGAGTTGGCGGCCGACCTCGGCGCGGACCACTTCGTGAACACGGCCGAGGGGGACGCAGCGACCGCGCTGCAGGACCTGGGCGGCGCCGACGTGGTGCTCGCGACCGCGCCGTCGGCGGCCGCGATCGAGTCGGTGATCGGCGGGCTCGGTACGGACGGCCGCGTGGTCGTCGTCGGCGTTCCCGGCGAGGAGGTGTCGGTCGACGCGCAGTCGCTCGTCGGCGTCCGCGGCGGCGTCGACGCCTGGGCATCCGGCAACGCTCGCGACTCTCAGGACACGCTCGAGTTCAGCGACCTCCGCGAGATCACCCCGGAGATCGAGACGTACGACCTCGACGACGTGGACGAGGCGTACGACCGGATGATCGACAACGAGGCGCGCTTCCGCGTCGTTCTCGAACCGTAGCCGACGGCTCGACCGGAGCCCCTTTGTACGCGCGGCCGCTCCGTTAGGAGGACGGCACGGTCAGGCGGCACCTTTCGCCCCGGTGGGTCACCCCACCGCGGGTATCGTCGACTGACCTACTCCGTCGCTCTACACTCCTGAGCGACGGCGCTCGCCACGTTCTCGATCAACTCGGCTCTGTTTGGATCTCGTCTTTCAAAACACAGTTGTGTCTGTCGACTCCGGTTTATTTCACTATATTGCTAGTAAAATAGCTGTTAGGAAGGTGCTGCGTACTTAGCAATCCAGCGGACTGTCGGAGAATCTGATGAGGTGAATCACGTCTTCGGCGTCTAGATACCGCTGGCCGCCGAATGCCACCGGTACGCGCCTCTCCTCTCCTGAGGCAGTTCTATGACACCCTCTCAGAATGGGGATTGATCCTTAGCCGACTGGAACGCGAGCCGTCCGAGCAACTGGCTGGGGCCGCGCTTCGGCAGGTCGTGGGCAACATTCAATTTACTCGGCGGGTCACTCCCGCCGACCCCGAGTTCCCAGTCCGTCTCCGACTCGAAACGCTCAACGGCAGATTCGACCTGCTCACGCACGGCGTCGGCATCCATTGTTTTCAGATCACCGTCTCGCATCAGCACGTCACCGTCCACGATGACTGTCTTCACGTCGGCGGGTACCGCGTTGTTGACGATCTGTGCCGGGATGTTGGTCACGGGGATGAACTTCGGCTTCTCGATGTCAAGCATGATGACGTCGGCGCACTTCCCGGGTTCGAGACTCCCGACCTCGTCATCAATTCCGAGTGCCGCTGCCCCTTCGATGGTGAGCATCCGCACCAGCTCCATTGAGTGGTACTGCCCCGTTGACCGTTTGAGATTAGCTGCGAGCCGGGCCTGCCGTGCTTCGCCGAACAGGCTGTAGGAGTCGTGCCAGTAATGGTCGTCGATGCCCAGCCCAACATCGACACTCGCGTCCCGAAGCTCCGGCACAGGCGTCCACTGCACGTCGCCGTCCGTGTTCCAGTACGCGAAAATCGATGGGCAGTGTGCAACCGACGCGTTCGCGTCAGCAGTTCGCTGGATATCCTCGTTGTTGGCCAGCCGGAAGTGAGCGGCCACCAGCCGATCGTCAAGGAGACCAATGTCGTCAAGCAGGTCGAGCGAGTCCTCGGCACCATTTGACCGCGCCATCGTATTACTCGCCTCCAGTTCGAGCAGATGCGTGTGAACGAGTAGATCAGGATATTCGTCAGCGAGGGCGGCAGTACGCTCCCACAGCGCTCGTGTACACGACCAGTCATCATGGGGATTGATCGTTGCCCGGATGCGGCCGTCGTACGCGCCGTGGTACTCGTCAATAAACTCGCGGGCGCGTTCGAACTGCTTATCGACCGGGACGTCCCAGAAGAGATCGGAGAGCGCCATCCCAAAGAATCCGCGGAGGCCAGCCTCGCCGAACGTCTCTGCGCCCCCGCTGGGACGGACGTCCATCGAGTTGACGGTCGTGACACCGCCTGCGAGGAAGTTGAGTGCGGCGAGTTCGTATCCCGCGTCGGTAAGGTAGTCGTATTCGCCGTCAGCGATGTGACCGAAAATGGCGGTCATTCCGCTCATCATCTCCAATAGGTCGAGGTCACTGAACGCGCCGATCAATGGCGTCAGCTCCAGGTGGGTGTGTGCGTTGACGAGCCCCGGCATCACGAGGGTGCCCTTGCCGTCGATGACACGGTCGGCGTCACAGTCTCGGTCACTGTCTCGTGTCGTTCGTACGTCGGTGAGGACACCGTCTTCGACTACAACCGTGCCGTTCCGGTAGATTCTGTTATCTTCGTCTACAGTCACAACCACTGCGTCGTGTACTACGAGATCCGCGTCGTTGACCGCGACCTCAGTGTTGTCTCCCAACTCAGCGGCATCTGGCGTCATAATTGGAGGTAAGAGGGGTCGTCCAGTGAGCCTTCTGCCGAGTATTGTCATGGGATTTTTAAACAGAGCTGGTGAAATGAGAGGTACGCTCTGCCGATGTCGTTGACTCGACTTCAGGTTTCAGCGTCGCTGGCTCCCACAGTCCTTCCATCATTTTACGCCACGGTGACAGAGTCGCCAGCGGTCTCGCAACTGCGTCTCGTTGACTGGAATCTAGCAGCAGAGGAACTAGCAACTGTTCTGTACGACGTTGACGGTGACACGAGTGTGTTCGTTGATGCAGCGCGTGGCACCGATGGAATCGAGGATGTCGCGGCACCCACTTCTACTGGTGGTTCGGGGTACGTGTTGGTCACGGCGAATCCCGACGCACTCCCGTTCTTTAGGACGTTTCTCGTGTTGACGGCGCGAGCGGGGTTGCTCGTCAGATCTCCAGTCGTGTACAGCGACTTCGAAACAAGAGGTGAGGTGGTGGGAGACGCTTCGGCACTGCAAACCGCGGTTGACGCCGCACCACGGACCATCGACGTGACGATCGAGAACATTGGTTCACGTCCGTCGCAACGGACGGACCCATTTTTTGAACTGAGCAATCGGCAGCGTGAGGCGGTTTTTACCGCGTTCGAACACGGGTACTATCAGCATCCCCGAGAGACAACTCACGCAGAATTAGCCGAAGAGCTTGGGTGCGCGGCCAACACGGTCAGTGAACACCTCCAGAAAGCGGAAGTGAAACTTATCAAGGCGCTCGTAGAGCTTCAGTCGTGACTTTTAGACGCTTGTGACAGATTTTCTATATAGGGGATCTATCGGTTTCTCGTTGATGAAGCACTAGATTGAGTTGTACACTGGTATGTGTATCCCCTGTATCTAACACTGACCACTCTTCATTTCAGCACTGCTCTCAGGTAAAACGACTAGTAGGTAAGGACTGCGTATCAACTACCCAGTGATCAGTCGTCGTCAGCGGTGTAGGCACCACCTCGTCGCTTGACCCGGGCGACGACAAGTCGCTGGCTAGCTTGTCGAAACGAGACGGAGAGCCGAAACTCACCGACACGTATCTTCTTGTAGGGACTGTTCTGTAGGGGCTCACCGTACTCCGGTGGATCGCGCCACGGGGAGGCACGATCTCATCAAGCTTTTCGATGATACGGTCCTGTTCGTCAAGCGACAACGAGTCGAGGTCTGACTGCGCCTTCGAGGCGAGTGCCCATGTCCACCCGTCGTCACTCATCGGCGGTTCCAAACCGCTCGCGGGCTTCCGTTGCGCTCATGGTTTGGTTTTCAGTTACGTCTTCCTCGGCAGCGAGAAGGGCGATGAGCTCGTCACGGTCGAACGTCGGGAAGTCGACTGCATCCCGGAGCGTGTAGCGTATGAATTCGCTGCGGCTGTTGAAGCCTCGGCCCTGCCACGTGGCGTCGATCTCTTCGAGGAACGACTCAGTAGCTTTGAAATTCACCGTCACGATATCGTCACCACCATCGCCACTCGTACTTGCTTTAGACATATCGTAGTGTTACGTGCGTCTTATAATAGTCCTTTCGCAGACAGACGTACTTCCGAACGAGCGGTGAATACCAGTCCTATATTCACCGATCTCCCGGACTAGTCCCGTCTGTAGCTGGGGATTTCGGCAGGAAGGTCGATTCCGTCCGCCGAACCGGTCGTGAGATCCGAGCCCGAACTCGGCTCCGGACCCGCGCCCGTGACGCGATCTATCGAGCTACTCTTCGACGGCGTTCTCGCTGTACTCGCCCATGATCCACTTGTGCGAGTAGTCGGCGCCGCACGAACAGTGGGCGTACGCGTGCATCACGTCGCCCTCTGCGTACAGGCCGCCGACACCCTCGTTCTGTTCTTCGGCGAACGCGAAGACGAACTCCGCGCGGTGGTCCGCCTCGGGTTCCTCGGCGGCGTTGGGGCACTCGCCGCCGCCGAGGTCGGGATAGATGACGCCGTCGCGGTCCATCGCGCCCTGCGCGAACTGCATCGGATCCATGCCGGTGCCGGCGGCGAACGCCTGGCGTCCGTCCTCGCCGGGGAGCACGAGGACGACGCCCTCGTCGACGGCTTGGCCCATGTTGGCGATCTTCCCCTGTTCGTCGAGGTGGTCGTGCGTGAGGTAGATGGCCACGTCGTCGAGGCGCTCGCCCGCGAGGAACTCCGCGAGCTTCCCGTCGTCGGCGTCGATGCCCGCCTCGGCGTCGTCGGCGTCGTCGTCGGTCATACCCCGGAATCGACGCGCGAGTCGTATAAGGTCGTCCGTCGCGGGTCGCAACAGGGTCGACGCGGCGGCAACCCGCCCTACTGGTCGTCGTACAGCGAGTCGGCGATGTCCTGCAACCCCCTGTCGGGGCGCTTCGTCACCGTGTAGACGGCGCGCTCGCCGGGAACCCGCAGGCCGTAGAGGTAGCCCGGATCGATCTCGTCGAGATCGACCGCGTCGCCGGGCTCGCGGTCGTGCTCGCGCGCCCACTCGACGAGGCGGTTCTCGGCGTCGCCACCGCCGGCCGTGCCCGCCTCGCGCATACGCTTGCGGTCGTCGTAGGCGCCGCGCACGAGCAGTCCCTTCGAGTCGCTCGTCACCGTTGCCTGGCGCTGGTCGCCGTCGAGAACGAGTCGGATCTCGTCACCGCCCGAGAGGGCGGCCTCCTCGGGGATCCGCAGACAGGGGAGTCTGGTGCCGCCCGAGCGCGCGAGGCGCGCGCGGTGGCTGGTGACGTCGTCGGCGTCGCTGGCGAGTCTGTCGCTCATAAGCGGTGGAAAAGGCTGCGTTACTCCTCGTCGTCGTCGTCCGCGTCGGCCTCGGCCTCCTCGTCCGCTTCGTCCTCCTCGTTCTCGCCGAGCGCCTGGGAGATGGAGCCTTCGAGGCGGGCGTTGATCTGGACGGTCTCCTCGGAGACCTGGCGGCCGCGGACGGTGACGCGCTTGCGCTCGCCGTCGCGCGAGGGCTTGTAGCCGACGCCGCCCTCGAGGAGGAGCTCCTTCAGTTCGCCGCCGGGGACCTCCTCGCGCATCGGGCGGCCGGCCTTGTCGGAGCCGCCGGTCAGCGTCAGGTCGGCGTCGACGCCGACGGCCGCGCCGTCGACCTCGTCGCCGATCTCGCGACCGAGGAATCGGTTGGCGTCCTGTCCGTCCACGTCGAACTGCCGCGTGTCGCCGGCGTCGTCGCCCACGACGATCTTGAATTCGGCCATTACGGGGTAGTGTTCGGCGATGAGAGAAAAGACCGTCGAAAGCGTGGCCGAGAACCGAAGGTTCGAGGCTACGGCCGTGTGCGGCGAGGTCTTCGTGCCGAGCCGCAGAGAAGAAAGCGCGGTCCGGGGCCGTGAGGCGGATCGCTTGACTGACTGCTACCGGGCGACCGCCACCGCGCCGGCGTCGACGACCGCGCTCGGCGCGCCCCGGTACGTGCCCTCGCCGACGGCCTCGGTGGCCGGAACCGCCACCCACCCGGGCCCGTCGCCGGTCGCGACCGTCCGAGTCGACTGTCGGAAGCCGTTCCCGGTCCACCCGCCGGCGAACCAGTCGTTTCGCGCCTCGTAGCTGACGGAGACCTCGACGGTCGCGTCCTCGGGTGCGTCATACGAGAGGAACATGCGGGTCCCGAACTCGCGACAGACGGTCGATTCGGGCGCCGGGAACGGGCACGCCGCGTCGGTCGCGTCGAACCGCGGCCGCAACACCGGTTCCGACCCCACCGGCGAGCGCGTGTCGATCGGCTCATCGAGCGCCAGCTCGACGCGCACGAGATAGTCGTCGAGCGTCCGGATCGGCGTCTCCTGCGGGTCCGGCGTCGGCGTCGCCGCGCCCGGCGTCGCGGGTTCCTCGTCGGGGTCGAGCGGCCGCGGCGGCGGACGCTCGCGGTAGGCCGGCTCCAGGGTCGGCACCGACACCGCGAGCATCGGTCCGTACTCGGTCTCGGCGACCTCGAACGTCCAGTCCGGCGGGGCGTCGACGGCGTCGGAAGACCCCGCGACGAGCGCGTCGCCGACGGGGCTGGCCCCGCTTTCCACGGGCAACGGGAGATACAGCGTGACGTTCGTCAGCGTCGCGTCCGGCTGGACTGACGCGCGGTACTCCGCGGTGTGGGTGTACGACTCGGGGGCCGGACGCGTGAACTGGTAGAGCGCGAAGCCGACGGCGCCGACGACGACGAGGAGGACGACGGTGCCGACGACGATCCCGATTCGGAGGCGACGATCCATTTGACCGTCACGTCGACGTGAGCAACCAAAACGCCACCGTATGTTTATTTTCGGCAGCGACCCATCTTCGGGTGTGGCCTTCCCCGGCGAGGCGATCTCGGCCGACGCCCTCCTCTTGCTCGCAGGAGCGACGCTCCTCGGATTCGCGCTCGCCACGCTGAAGCCCGGGAGCCGGCTCCGCCGGGCGTACGGCGTCGCCGTCGACGACGACGCGGCGGCGCGGTCGAACGCGGCCGTCCTCGGGCTGGTCGGGACCGGAGTCCTGCTGCTCGCGTGGGTGATCGCCGCCGACGTGCCCGACCGGGTCGTGGGCGTCACGGTCCTCCTCGCGAGCGGCGTCCTCTGTCTCGTTCTCGGCTGGCTCGTCCGGTACCGCGACCGCCACGAACTGCTCACGGTTCCGGATCCCGACCCGAGGACGGCCCGCCGACTCGGCGGGGCCGTGATGATCTGTGGCGTCCTCCTGCTCCCGCTGGCGCCGGCGTTGTGGTTCGGCGTCGGCGACGCGCTCGTCGTCGTGCTCGCGCTCGGTGGGTCGTTGGCGGGGCTCGTCGCCGTCGCCGTCGCGGTCCGCTGAACGGTGGGCGGTGGCGAGAGCTCGGGTCATCCGAGCCGAACGGGGTCGTCGCTGTCGACGATCCGCACCTCGACCTCGGCGCCGACGGCGAACGTCGGGTCGCCCGCCTCCGGCCGTGTCACCAACTTCGCGCCCGCGGCGGCGTCCGCGCGGGCGGCGAACAGCGACAGCCCCGTGATCCGCTCGCCGTTCGCGAGCACGTCCACGTCGGCCCAGTCGACGTGGCGGCCGTTCCGGCTTCCGATCTCGGCTCCGAGAAACGAGACCGAGCCGCCGGCGCCGGCGGCGCCCGCGTTTGGCACGCCGCCGCCCGAGTAGTGCGCGAGGCCGCCGTCGAGCGGCCGGCCGTCGTCGGCCGCGATGGCCGTGAAGGTCGCGGCGTCGTCGTCCGTGGAGGGCGGCATCGGCGTGTCCAACACCGCGTGGCTCGGTCCCGTCTCGACGACGGTCCCGGTGCCGTCCCACGAGAGCGCCGTCACCGCCGCGCCGGCGACGAGCGGGAGCGACCCGGACGCCCGGTACGGGTTCTTCGTGCGGTCGCGGAACTCCAGGTGGACGTGGTTGTCGACCCATCGGCCGAAGAACCCTGATCGAACTAGCTCGCCGAGGGCGTCGCCGACGGCGACCTCGTCGCCCGCCTCGACCGCCGGATCGACGTGGAGCACGCGGGCGACCTGCTCGCCGGTGTCGATCACGATCAGGTGGTCGTGGTCGACGGCGTACTCGCGGTCGGGACAGCCGACGGTTCGGGTGTCGAGCACCTCGCCCGCGACGGGCGAGACGGCGGCGTTCGACGCCGGATACAGGTCCACCGCGCACGCGCGGTCGTGAGCCGGGTACGGCGAGTTGTACAGCGAGAACTTCCGGTAGCGCGCGAGCAGCGACTCCGGGAGCACGACCGGATCCGCCTCCCCGGATTCGTCCATACCCGCCGCAGGCGACGCAAGCGCTTAGGCGACCCGACTCCGAGCGACGGGCGTGATGGCCGACGACGAGGGCGAGGACACCGAGCGTGTCCGCGTGTACCGCGGCCGCCGATCGGACCGCGAGGCCGACCGCGCCGCGACCGCCGCGATGCTCGCGGAGGCCGGAGAGTCGGACGTCCCCACGCTCCGGGTGTGGGCGCCGGGTCGCTCGCTCGCCTTCGGGCGCCGCGACGCCCACGCGGACGGGTACGACCGCGCGACCGCGGCGGCCCGCGAGCACGGCTTCCCGCCGGTCGAGCGCTCCGTCGGCGGCCGCGCGGTCGCGTACGCCGAGTCGACGCTGGCGTTCGCACACGCCATCCCGCTTGAAGACGCCCGATCCGGGTTGAACGACCGCTACGAGGACGCGGTCGCGACGCTCGTCGCCGCCCTCCGCGACGCCGGCGCCGACGTGGAACGCGGGGAGCCGCCGCGGTCGTACTGTCCGGGCGACTACTCCGTCCGCGTCGCCGGCGGCGGGAAGGTCGCCGGTATCGCCCAGCGCGTCCGGCAGGACGCCGCGCTCGTCTCCGGCTGTGTCACGGTCGCCGAACGCGGCCCGATCCGGGCGGTGCTCGCTACCGTCTACGATGCACTCGACGTGCCGTTCGACCCGGAATCGGTCGGCTCGGTGGCGCAAGCGGGCGGCCCGACCGACCCGAACGGGGTACGGGAGGCGCTCGAAGCCGCCTTCCTCGGCGACCGCGAGGCCGAGGTGCGCGACGTGGCCGACCTCCCGGCGGGCGACGACTGATCCGCCGAACTTACGCCCGGCCCCCGCGCACCACCGCCAATGAGCACGCTGTTCACCGACGCCACGCTCGCGGACGGCCGCGTCCGCGACGTGCTGGTCGAGGGCGAGACGATCGCGCGGGTGGAGGACGGGGGCACCGTCGATCGCGCCGACGCCGACGACGTGATCGACTGCGACGAGAGGCACCTCCTCCCGGGCGCCATCGACGCGCACGTCCACTTCCGCGAGCCCGGCTTCGCCCACAAGGAGGACTGGCACACCGGGTCGCGCTCGGCCGCCGCCGGCGGCGTCACGACCGTCGTCGACCAGCCCAACACCGACCCCCCGACCGTCACGGGCGCGGCGGTCGACGGGAAGGCCGACCTCGCGGGGAAGTCGCTCGTCGACTTCGGGATCAACGGCGGCGTCACCGCCGACTGGGACCCCGACTCGCTGTTCGAGCGCCCGCTGTTCGCGCTCGGCGAGGTGTTCCTCGCCGACTCCACCGGCGACATGGGGATCGAGGCGGACCTGTTCGCCGACGCCGTCGCCCGCGCCGCGGACGAGGGCACCGTCGTCACCGTCCACGCGGAGGACGCCGACCTGTTCGACCGGGCGGCTCTGGAGCGCGCCGGCGACGGGACCGGCCGCGACGCCGACGTCGACGCCTGGAGCGCCTTCCGTACCGCCGAGGCCGAGGCCGCCGCGGTCGGGCGCGCGCTCGAAGTCGGTGCCGACTCCGACGCCGCGATCCACATCGCCCACACCTCCACGCCGGAGGGCATCGACGCCGCCAGCGACGCCGGCGCGACCTGCGAGGTGACGCCGCACCACCTGTTCCTGTCGCGTGATGACGCCAGCAGCCTCGGCACCTTCGGCCGGATGAACCCGCCGCTCCGGAGCGAGGACCGCCGGGCGGCCGTCCTCGAGCGCGTCGCGGACGGTACCGTCGACATCGTCGCCACCGACCACGCGCCCCACACCCGTGCGGAGAAGGACGCGACCGTCGGGGACGCCCCGTCGGGGGTGCCGGGCGTCGAGACGATGCTCCCGCTGCTCCTGCGGGAGGTTCGGGAGGGAACCCTCGACTTGGAGCGCGTGCGCGACCTCGTCGCCGCCAACCCGGCGGCGATCTTCGACGTGCCGGGGAAGGGCCGCGTCGCCGAGGGAAACGACGCCGACCTCGTGCTCGTCGACCTCGACTCGACCCGCGAGATCCGCGGCGACGACCTCCACTCGAAGTGCGGGTGGACGCCGTTCGAGGGCCGCGAGGCCGTCTTCCCGGAGTTGACGCTCGTACGCGGCCACGTCGCCTACGACGCCCGCGGCGACGGCGAGGCGTTCGGCGACGCCGTCGGCGAGAACGTTCGGGGGTAGTCGCCGGCCTCCTCGCCCGTCTCCCGAGTCGACACGACAACCGTTTTCCCCCCGCGCCGCGGCCAGTGGTGTATGGCCGGCAGCCACCCGCTCGCTGGATACACCGAGTTCTGGGACGACGTGATGGCCGACATGGAGGCCACCGCCGAGGAGTACCGCGAGGCGGGCTGGAACGTGCTCGAACTCCATCCGGGCGACGTGACCCCCCTCCCGAACGTCTCCACCGACGGCACCGGGATCGAGGTCGATCGAACCGGATTCGACGTGCTCCTCCCCGGCGACGAGTTCGCCGCCGCACGGGACCTCCTCGAGGCGACCGAGGCGGCGTTCGACGGGTACGACGCCTATCGCGCCCAGCAGTCGGAGGTGGTGTTCCTCGTCGTCGTGATGAAAGCCGAGGCCGCCGGCGAGGCGGTCGCGTTCCCGCTGTACTACGCCGAACGGCAGGCCGAGCCGATGCTGGAGCGCGCCGACGCCGCGGGCGAACTCCGCGCGTACCTCCGCCCGCTCGACGACTCCGAGCGCGCCGTGTTCTCGCTCTCGGACCCCGAGACGCTGTATCCCGAGGGTTGGGGCGAACCGACGACCGAAGAGTAACGCACGCCCCGGGTCGTCGCCACCGCCGTCGCCGGGGCGGTCGCCGACGCTACGCGAACGACACGTCCGCCAGCGTCGCCGTCTCGCCGAACAGCCAGTCGGCGTGGTCGACGGCGTACTCGCGGTGCTCCTCGGTGATGTACCCCAGCGCGTCCTCGACGACGACCGGTCGGTAATCGCGCAATCCCGCCGAGCCGGCGGTGTGAAGGACACAGACGTTCGCGAGCGTCCCGCAGATCAGGAGGTCGTCGATCCCGCGGGCGTCGAGCCACCCCTCCAACTCCGTGTCGTGGAACGCGTCGTAGGTGTGCTTCTCGACGACGTGGGCGGCGTCCTCGGTGGGCAGGTCGTCGACGAGTTCCGCGTCCCAGCTCCCCTCGACGACGTGCTCGCCCCAGCGGTCGAACTCGTCGTAGTAGTGGGCGTCCTCGAACTGCTCGGGCGGGTGGACGTCCCGGGTGTAGACGACGCGCGCGCCGGCGTCGCCGGCGCGCTCGACGAGCGCCCGGACGGGGTCGATGGCCGCCGCGCTGGGCTCGGCGTAGAGGCTCCCGTCGGGGTGACAGAAGCCGTTCTGCATGTCCACGACGACGACGGCGGTGCGCTCGGGGGCGAAGGCGTCCTGCTGTGCGGACATGCTCGACCGTTCGGGCCGGGATCACAAAACCGATCGGCGGGTGTTGTCGCCGGAACCGATCGGCGGACGCCTCCGCGGATTTCGACGCCCCGACACGCGGACAAGGTACTTCTACCCCCAGACCAATTCAGGGGTATGCGACGATCGGCCCCGCACCCGCTCTCGCGACTCGGCGCCCTCGTGTTCGCGCTCGCCCTCGTGTGTACGGCCGTGGCGACGCCGTTCGCCGCGGCGGCGTCGCCAGCGGCGACGGCGCCCCTCGCGGCGGACGCGGAGACCGACCGACTCGCGGGCGCAAGCGACACCGCGGCCCGACAGGAGGCCCCCCCGGATCCCGACTCCGACGTGATCGGGTGGGAGGACGGCTACTGGCACAACGAGAGCGTCGACGTCGACCAGTCCGACGGACTGAGCGACGAGGAGCTCGACGCGTACGTCGCGCGCGCGATGGCCCGCGTCGAGTACCTCCGCGAGGCGGAGTTCGACTCCGACGTTCCGGTGTCCACCATCACCCGCGAGGAGTACCGCAACCGGAGTTCCGGCGGCGGCAGCGGTGACGCGTCCCGAACCGAGTACAACCGCTGGAACGACCAAGTGTGGGAGGGCTTGTTCATCGTGGGCGAGTCGACCGGCTCCGGCGACGCGATCGGCGAGACCACCGGCTCGTCGGTGCTCGGCTTCTACTCGCCGACGCGCGACGAGATCACCATCGTCACCGACTCGCCGGACTCGCCGACGATCAACAACGCGACGCTGGTCCACGAGCTGGTCCACGCCCTGCAGGACCAGCGATACGACCTGACGAACGAGACCTACCGCGCCTCCACGCAGGACGGTGACCTCGCGGTCGACGGCGTCGTCGAGGGCGAGGCGAACTACATCGAGACGAACTACGCCCAACGCTGCGGCGCCGAGTGGGAGTGCGTCGACACGCCGCAGGCCGGCGGGAGCGGCGGCGGGGGCGGGAGCGGACCCAACCTCGGCGTTCTGCTCACGCTGCTCAACCCGTACTCCGACGGCCCGGTGTACGTGAACGAGATCGTCGAGGAGGGCGGCTGGGACGCCTTCGAGGAGCGCTTCCAGGACCCGCCCGCCTCCTCCGAGCAGGTGATCCACCGGACCGACGAGGCGCCGCGCTCGATCGAGTTCACCGACCGGGGGACGAACGGCTGGAGCACCTTCCCGCGCGACAACCCGCAGCTCGGGCAGAACGGCTCCGACACCGTCGGCGAGGCGTCGATCTACGCGATGTTCTGGTACCAGGCGCGCGAGTACCAAGCCGACACGATCAACCCGAACGGCCTGTTCCAGACGAGCGACCCGTACGACACGTACAACTACGACGCCGAGCCGTCGAAGGGGTGGGCCAACGACCGGCTGTTCCCGTACCGTACCGGCGAGGACGACGACGCCGAGTACGGCTACGTGTGGGTCACTGAGTGGGACACCGAGACCGACGCGCGGGAGTTCCACGACACGTACCTCCGGATGCTCGACGCCCACGACGTTCGCGAGACTGACGAGGGGTACTACGTCGTCTCCGACGGTCCCTTCGCCGACGCGTTCCTCGTCCGCCTCGACGGAGAGCGAGTCACGATCGTGAACGGGCCGACGGTCGACGACGTGCAGGACATCCGTCCGGGGCTCGAGCCCGGCGAGGCGGACCCGGACGGGACCGGTGACGGATCGGACGTGACCGAAACGACAACGGCCGACGAAACAGGCGGCACAGGTGACGACACCGGCGACAACGCCGACGCCGGCGACGACACGTCGGGGACGACGGAGGTCAGTGGCGTCGGGTTCGGCTTCGGGGTCGCGACCGCCGCGGTGGCGATCGCGGGGCTGCTGGCTCGGCGGCGTCGCTGAGCGACGCTCGCTCGTCTACTCCGCCTCCTCGGCCTCCGAGGGAACCGCTCTGGCCTCGGACCGGCTGAGCTCGATACCCACGTCCTCGGGGCGCATCACGTCCGGAAGAGCCCCCTCGCGATCGCCGGAAATGTCCGCGAGGATCTCCTTCAGGTAGGCGTTGAACAGGACGGGGTTCTCGCTCATCGGGAAGTGTCCGATGTCGGCCATCTCGACGGCGACGCAGCCGTCGCCGACACCCTCGGCGACTTCCCGTCCGTCCTCCGGCGTCGTCAGGTAGTCGTACTCCCCGTTGACGACGTACAGCGGACACTCCGTGGCGTTGACGTCGTCCAGCTTCTCGCGGTAGTCGTGATCGACCGAGTAGTAGTAGAGGTCGCCCTTGAACACGCCCGTCGCGCCCTGCTCGTACAGGTACATCGTCTCGCGGCGGCTCTGCTCCGGGCTCTGTTTCGCCATCAGTCCCCAGCAGGAGTAGGCGTTCACCTCGGTCGTGTTCACGTGCGGGTGGTCGAGCCAGTCGATGTAGAAGCCGGGGCTGTACGCGCCACACTCCAGCCCGATCAGCGCCCGGAAGCGGTCCGGGTGCCAGTCGGCCAGTTCGAGCGTGATGTTCCCGCCCATGCTCGACCCCATGTAGATGGGGTCCTCCAACTCCAGCGCGTCGGCGATGCCGACGATGGTCGCCGCGAACTCCTCGGCGGTGAGTCGGTAGTCCTGCTCCCACCACGACTGACTGACCGGCGGCACGGACTTCCCGTGGAACGGGAGGTCGTACGCGATGACGCGGTACTCCTCGGTGACCTCCCCGTCGGTGAGGAGATGGCGCCACTCTTGGTTGTTGCAGCCGGCGGTGTGTTGACACAGCACCGGTGTTCCGTCCTCCGGCCCCGCCTCCTCGTAGTAGACCCGGTGACGGGTGCCGTTCACGTCGACGTGGACGTAGCTTCCGGTTATCGGTTCGACCTCGCCGGCTTCGAATTCCTGTATCATGGCTCCCCTCAGGTGTTCTGTGTCGTTCGCATCAGGTCCAGCGCCCGCTGGAACGGCCGCAGGTTCTGGAACATCGCCCTGTTGCTTCCGGTCACCCGGAGGTGACCGTCCTCGTCGCGCACGGTGCTTCGGTAGTTCGACGCGATGATCTCGTGGTTGAACGCGGGCGGCACCTCCTGGACGAACTCCTCCCAGGCGCTCCGGTCGCCCTCGACGCCGAACGCCCACTCCTGATTGAGCCCCGGGTTCGGGACGATCTCCTCGACGCGTCCGCCGTCCATCTCGATGAGGAACCGCTCGTCGCCGATCTCGACGTAGAAGTTCTCGTCGAACTTGTCGTGTCCCCGGACGCCCATCTCCGGGTCGCTGTTCACCGTCTCCTTGTACTGTTCCCACCACTCGTGTGAGGCGAGTTCTGCGTCGGTCATGGTCGTATCACGGCAACTGAGCCTCTCGGTGGCCGGGTTTTGTTATCCGATCTCGACTCGTGATAAGACAGAATTACGCGGTCGAATACGCGATCCTACCGGCGCGTTCGGCTGCTGCTCGTTCGGCGCGGTCGCTCGCTGTGCGACCGTGCGCTCGCGACCGACCCACCGCTCGTCGACGGCGTCTGCTGCCGGTAGCGTCAGGCTACCCGCCGAAGCGGGACGGCGCCGTCGGCCGTTTCGGTGTGTTCGAGTCCGGCGAGGATGTCGCCGAACCGCGCCCCGCACGCGGGGCACTGGTACCGCTCGCCGCGCTCTACCGTCCGTCCATTCCCCTGCATCAGCGGCACGTGGAGCGCGCACGCGGTTAAGGTTGTCACTAACTCGCATACCGTTGACTGATTCGCTACCTCGCACGTCGTTGACCGATCCGGCGCGCGATCCGCACGCGTCGTCGACCGGTTCGGCGTGGTCCGCGCGGCATTCGCCCGACTCGAGGGACGCCGCTGCGGGGGATCGGGCGATGGCGTGACTTTTTGCGTCGTCCTGTTGAACACGACCCAATGACTGGTTCGCCGCCCGAGTTCGACATCGTCGGAACCGACGCCGTCCGCGACGGCACCGCGACGGACGCCTACTTCGCGCGCACCGAGGAGGCGCTCCGCCACGCCGACCGCAACCCACGCGTCGTCGCGGAGGTGACCGCCGACCAGTTCCCCGACGGCGAGTTCGAGCTACTGGCGGGCGTGAAGGACGCCGCCGCGCTGTTGGCCGGCCACGAGATCGACGTGGACGCGCTCCCCGAGGGGACGCTGTTCGACGGCGGCCCGGTCCTGCGCATCGAGGGGACGTACCTGGAGTTCGCGGCGCTGGAGACGTCGCTGTTGGGCTTCCTCTCGCACGCCTCCGGGGTCGCCACGGCGGCGCTGGAGTGTCGCCGGGCGGCTCCCGAGTCGAACCTGCTCTCGTTCGGCGCGCGCCACGTCCACCCCTCGATCGCCGCGATGGTCGAGCGCAGCGCGCTCGTCGGCGGTCTCGACGGCTTCTCGCACGTCGCCGCCGGCGAGGTGCTCGGGCGGGAGCCGTCGGGGACGATGCCCCACGCGCTGCTCATCTGCTTCGGCCGCGGCAACCAGGAGGACGCCTGGCGCGCCTTCGACGAGGCGGTCCCCGAGTCGGTGCCGCGGATCGCGCTGTGTGACACCTACTCCGACGAGAAGGACGAGGTCGTGCGCGCCGTGGAGACGCTCGGGGACCGCCTCGACGGCGTCCGCCTCGACACCACCGGCTCCCGCCGCGGCGACTTCCGGCACATCGTCCGCGAGGTGCGGTGGGAACTCGACGCCCGCGGCCACGGCGACGTGGACGTGTTCCTCTCGGGCGGGCTCGGCCCCGCGGAGCTCCGCGACCTCCGGGACGTCGCCGACGGCTTCGGCGTCGGGGGCTACGTCTCCAACGCCGACCCCGTCGACTTCGCGCTCGACATCGTCGAGGTCGACGGCGAGCCCGCGGCCAAGCGCGGGAAGCTCTCGGGAACGAAGGAGGTGTACCGCACGTCCGACGGCGGTCACCACGTCGGCCTGCGCGGCCGCGACGGTCCAGAGGGCGGCGAGTCGCTCGTGGAGCCGCTGCTCCGCGACGGCGAGCTCGTGCGGGAGTTCGACATCGACGACGCGGCCGAGCGGGCGCTCGCGGACGTGAGGGCGACGGGCTTCGGGGCGGAGTAACCGGACGGCGATCCGGGCGAGTCGGCGCGCTCGGCCGGCTCGCCGGCGTGGTCGCCGTCAGTAACTGGTCGTCGCGGTCGTCCTACAGCTGTTCGACGCTGCCGCCGTCGGCGCGCTCGCGGAACACCTGCCCGTCGATGAGCGTCACCATGGTGTCGTCGTCCTGCCAGGCCATCGGCGAGAGGCCGGCCTTCCGGCAGGCACGCGAGAGGAACTTGGCCTTGCTCCAGTCGTTCTCGACCGGGATCGTCGGGTACAGCCAGCCGTGCTTTCCGTTGTGATCGATCGCGACGCCGTGGCGACCCAGCTCCAGGTCCTCCACGGGATCGTTCGTGAGCGTAACCTCGGAGACGACGCACGCGGAGACGACGACGGAGTCGAGCTCCTTCGGCTCCAGTTCGGAGCCGCCGGTGTCGCTCGAGGCCGCCTTGATCGCCGCCTCGACGATGGCGTGACCGAGCTGGTCCTTCCCTCGATACGACCCGGCACAGCCTCGCATCCGCCCGCGGCCGCGGGTGGACTGGAGTCGGACGAACGCGCCCGTCCGGGCGTAGAAGGCGTCGCGCATACTCCCCGGCTGTTCGCGCTGACCCTGGAGTACGAACGCCTCGACCGACTCCCGAGCGAGTTCAACCGCGCGTGCACCGTCCTCGTAGGTGAGTTGCACGGCTTTCGCTTCGGACATACCACTGCTGGGGGCCGTGCTAACTTGAAGCCTTCCCTCTTCGTGCGAGTTGTTCGCACACTATCTTCGGAGGGGCGGCGAGCCGACCGATCGCGGCCGCCTCACGCACGCCGGATCCGTCCCCGAACGCTTTATCCGAGGGAGCGGCCTACCTCACACCGGCAGAGGGAGCCCGACCCCCGTGTGCCCGACCCTGCGGCGACGGCGCATGAGGAAAGTCCCCCCACCCCCGGACGGGCGACCGGGCGCAAGCCCGGAGTCGGAGACGACTGGCTCTGGAACAGCAACGAGACCCCCCGCCCCGACCCATGAGGTGTGCGCGGCGACCACCGGTCGTCGCCGGCGTCCACGGCTCCGCCGCGGACGCGCGAACCGACCCGAGAGGGAAGGGAGTGAACCCACCGAGGACCGCGGCCTCGCCGCGAGACGGGCGGGAACGGATGGAACGGCGAATCCTCGCCGGTGCAAGCCCGCGTCGACGGGCGGCCGCCACGCGGCGACCGCCCCGATGGTAGTCCGGGTGCTCGCGCCCAGCGCGAGCGACCGGGGCACACGCCCCGCGACTGACGCGGACGCTCAGCCGAATGTCGGGCCGAACAGAAGGGGGCTTACTCCCCTCAGCCGCTCTCCGGTTCGTCAGCGGCGGGACCGATGCGTCGTCGAACTCGGCGGTAGTCGACGGATTACCGTCCGACGGCGGTCGTGCGAACGTCTGACACGCACCCGACTAACTAAAACGGATGGACCCCCAACCGACGGTGTGGACAGCAGAGAACTCACGGCGGCCCTCGAGCGCGAGTTCGAGGGGACCGAGGCGGCCCGTCGGACCGTCGCCCGCCAGGCGCGGGACCTGGCCGACTCCGGCGTGATCGAGGCGGACCGCGGCCACGAGCTCACCGTGGCGGACGTCATCGAGAACCTGACGGACGCCCCCGACGACCACGACCTCGTCGAACGGTGGAACTGGTGGCTCGGATCGCTGGAGACCGCTTACGGCGGCTACGAGCGCTTCACGGTCCGGTTCGTCGACGACGGCCCGGACGTGAACGCCTAACCAGCGCCAGCGTCGGTCGACGCCGCACTGCCTCCGTCGAACCGCCTCCGCCGTATCGCCCCCGCTCGCTCCCCGACCGCTCTCCGCCCCGCCCTCCGCGTGGCCCGGTCCCCGAGCCGCGGCCCCGCGAATCCGACACGCCCCGCGGCGACGCCTCCCGAATCCTTTTGGTACCGACTGACGCGGGTTCGAGTATGGCTACGGACATCGAGCCCGGCGAGTACGCTCCCGTTCCCGAGTGTACGGACCTGTACTACCTCGACACCGACATGTACGACACCGCCAACTACGGGTCGGTGTACCTCCTCGACGCCGAGCGTCCTGCGGTGATCGACACCGGCCTGGGTAACAACCGCGAGTACCTCTTCGACGCGCTCGACGATCTCGGGATGACGCCCGAGTTCATCCTCCCCACGCACGTCCACCTCGACCACGCCGGCGGCGCGGGGTTCCTCGCCGAGCGCTACCCGGACGCGACGGTGATGATCCACGAGACCGGCGTGGAGCACCTCGCCGACCCCACGCGGCTCGTCGCTGGGACGAAGACCGCCGTCGGCGACCAGTGGCAGTTCTACGTCGAGCCGGAGCCGATCCCCGAGGGACGGATCGAGGCGCTCTCGGGCGGCGAGACGATCGACCTCGGCGACCGTGACCTCGATGTGCACTATGCGCCGGGACACGCGCCCCACCAAGTGATCTTCCACGACCGCGGCGACGACGTGGTGTTCACCGCCGACGCCGCCGGTATCTACGTCCCGCAACTGGACACGATCGAGCAGACCTCGCCGCCTTCGCAGTTCGACCTCCACGGCTGTCAGGACGACGTCGACACGATACGTGACCTCGACCCGCGGTACCTCTGTTTCGGCCACTTCGGTCCCCGCGAGTTCGACGACGACATGCTCGCGGGCTACAAGCGTACGCTCGCCGAGTGGGTCGAGGCGGTGCGTCGGCGGCGCGAGGCGCTGGGCGACGACGACGACGCCGTGCTCGATCACTTCGCCGAACACGCGCCCCAGGACCTCATCGACGTGTGGGGCGAGCGAAAGGCGCGCGAGGAACAGCGAATGAACACCCGCGGCGTGCTCGGCTACCTCGATTACATGGAGAAACAGGACGAGACGATCTGAGGGCCGTATCCGGGCACGACGGTCGCGCGGACGGACGACCGCCGCGACGGCGCGAACGGCGGGTGCCCCATCGATACGGACGGACGGCCGCCGAGGCGGCGACGAAAAAAACGCCGAACAACGGGCGTCGCGAGGGGACCGACTTATTACGGGCGGCGCGACAGGGAGTGGCATGGATTGGCGCCAGGCGGAACGCGAGTACGACCCGGGAGTCACCCGGGACTCGCTGGCGGCGACGTTCGACGCGAGCGCCCGCGAGCACGCCGACCGGGTGGCACAGCGATACAAGGGCGGGGTGTACGACCGGACGCTCGTCCGCGCGGACGTCGTCGACGCCGCCCCCGACGGCGAGTACGCCGACCTCACGTACGCCGAGATGCGCGACCTCGTGCGCCGGCTCTCGGCCGGCTTCCGCGAACTCGGCGTCGCCGCCGGCGACCGCGTCGGGATCTACTCGAACACGCGCATGGAGTGGGCCCACAGCGACTTCGCCCTGCTCGGCGCGGGCGCGGTCGTCACGACGGTGTACAAGTCGTCCTCCCGGAGTCAGGTTCGGCACCTCCTCGACGACCCCGACGCCTCCGGCGTCGTCGTCGAGAACCGGGACCTGCTCGACCGCGTCCTCGCCGCCGAGGACGACCTCGATCTGGAGTTCATCGTCCTCGTCGACGGCGAGGCGCACGACCGCGACGACGTGTACACGCTCGGCGAGGTCCACGACCTCGGGGCCGCGGTCGACCCCGGCGACGGCTGGGTGATCGACCGCGACCTCGACGACCTCGCGAGCCTCATCTACACCTCCGGAACCACCGGCACCCCGAAGGGTGCCGAACTCACCCACCGAAACTTCCTCGCCAACGTCGACCAGTGCATGCGGCGGTTCGGTCCTCGACCGGACAAGCCCGCGGACGTCCCCGTCGTCGACGAGGAGAGCGTCACCCTCTCGTTTCTCCCCCTCGCGCACGTGTTCGAGCGGCTCGCCGGGCACTTCATGATGTACGCGGCGGGCGCGACCGTGGCGTACGCCGAGTCGCCCGACACGCTCCGCGAGGACTTCGGGCTCGTCCGCCCGTCGACGGCAACGAGCGTCCCCCGCGTCTACGAGAAGCTGTACGCCGCGATCCGCGAGCAGGCGTCCGAATCGAGCGTGAAGGAGCGCATCTTCAACTGGGCGACCGGCGTCGGCCGCGAGCACCACCGCGCCGACGACCCGGGCGTCGCCCTGCGGACCCGCTACGCGGTGGCCGACCGCCTCGTCTTCTCGACCGTGAAGGAGGCGCTCGGGGGCAACGTCGACTTCTTCATCTCCGGGGGCGGGTCGCTGTCGGCGGATCTCTGCGAACTGTACCACGGGATGGGCGTCCCCATTCTGGAGGGATACGGGCTCACCGAGACGGCCCCGGTCGTCGCCGTGAACCCTCCCGAGGAGCCGAAGGTCGGCACCATCGGACCGCCCGTCTACGACGTTGAGGTCCGCGTCGACGACGACATCGGTGCCGTCGACAGCGACGGCGGCGAGGTGGGCGAGCTACTCGTTCGCGGACCGAACGTCTTCCGCGGCTACCGGAACCTCCCGGAGGCGACCGAGGAGGCGTTCGTCGAGATCGACGGCGAGCAGTGGTTCCGCACGGGCGACGTGGTCGAGCTCCGCGACGACGGATACATCGCCTTCCGCGAGCGCGCCAAGCAGCTCATGAAGCTCTCGACGGGCAAGTACGTCCCGCCGGGCGCCATCGAGGATTCCTTCGCCGCCTCCGAGTACGTCGAGCAGGCGATGGCGATCGGCGACTCGAAGAAGTTCGTCTCCGCGATCATCGTCCCGGACGTTCCCGCGGTGCGCGAGTGGGGCGACGCACAGGGACACGACCTCCCCGCCGATGACGACGCACTGTGCCGCGACGACCGAGTTCGAGAACTCATCCAGGCGGAGGTCGATCGGGTGAACGAGGACTTCGAAGCCCACGAGACGATCAAACAGTTCCGGATCGTCGCCGAGGAGTTCTCCGAGGAGAACGACCTGCTCACCCCCACGATGAAGAAGAAGCGACGCAACATCCTCGATCGGTACGCGGACGACATCGGGAGCATGTACGCGGAATCGTGAGCGCTGCGGGCGTCAGCACGCGGCGATCGGATCGTACTGCCCGCATCGGAGCGGAAGCCGCCACCTTCGTGCGCTCGAGCCCACCGACCTCGCCGCAGTAGCCGCCTTTTTATCGTCGTCTCTCGACCACAGCACATGGAGGTGATGAGATGTCGGCGGGTGCCGGACAACTGATCGCGATCGTCGCCGTCATCATCGCCGTCGGCGTGGCCGCGCAAGTGCTCTCGGATCGGTTCCAACTCCCGAGTATCATCTTCCTCATCGCCGCCGGGATCGCCCTCGGCCCCGAGGGACTCGGGATCATCACCCAGGAGACGTTCGGACTGACCGGGCTGTCGACCATCGTCGGACTCTCCGTCGCGGTCATCGTGTTCGAGGGGGCGTTTCACCTCAAGATCGACGAGATCCGACAGGCGCCCGCGGCGTCGCTGCGGCTCATCACGGTCGGCGCCGCCATCGCGTTCGTCGCGACGACCGCGGTCGTGCGGTTCGCGATCGGAGTCGAGTGGCTCGTCGCCGCGCTCATCGGCGCCCTGCTCGTGGCGACGGGACCGACGGTGATCGCGCCCATTCTGGAGGTCGTTCCGGTTCGCGACAGGGTCGCCACCGCGCTCGACACCGAGGGGATCGTCAACGACGTGACCGCCGCGATCCTCGCGGTCGTCATCTTCGAGGCGATCGTCTCCGACACGACTGATCCGGTCGAGATGATCGCGCTGTTCGCCGAACGGCTCGGCGTCGGCGTCGTCGTCGGGGTCCTCGTCGCGGCGGTGGTCTACTACGCGCTCCGGTACATCGACCTCTCGCCGGGCAACGCCCCGCAGAACGCGCGATTGCTCGTGCTGGCTGGCGCGCTGGTCGCGTACGGCGAGGCGAACCTCGTGCGGACGGAGGCGGGGATCGCGGCGGTCGCGGTGGCCGGTATCCTGCTCGGCAACGCGGACATCCCCTACGAGGAACAGATCACGGACTTCAAGGGCGACATCACGCTGCTCGTCCTCTCGTTCGTGTTCATCTCGCTGGCGGCGCTGTTGGAGTTCGAAAACCTCATCGAGCTGGGACTCGGCGGACTCGTCGTCGTCGCGGCGGTGATGTTCGTCATCCGGCCGGCGCTGGTCATGCTGTCGACGGTCGGGGACAGCTTCCAGCGCAACGAGCGTGTGTTCATGTCGCTGGTCGGGCCGCGCGGCATCATCCCGGCGTCGGTCGCCACCCTGTTCGCCGTCGAACTGGCGAACGAGGGCATGACGACCGCGGCGAACGCGCTCGTCGGCACCGTCTTCCTCGTCATCCTGGCGACGGTGGTGTTGGAGGGCGGGTTCGCCAGACAGATCGCGGAGAAGCTCGACGTCATACCAATGCGAGTACTCATCATCGGGGGTGGGAAAGTGGGCCGGACGCTCGCCGACCGCCTCGAGGACCGCGGAGAGAACGTGGTCCTCATCGAGAACGACGAGGAGGTCGTACAGATCGCACGAAACGAGGGCCACGCGGTCCACATCGGCGACGGTACCGACACGGACGTGCTCCGGTCGGCCGGCGCCGAGAACGCGCGGATCGTCGTCGCCGCCACCGGTGACGACGACGCAAATCTGCTCGTGGCACAGCTGGCCGAGTCGAAGTTCGGTCCCGAGACGATCCTCGCCCGGGCGAACAACCCGGACAACGTCGATGCGTTCGAAGAACTGGGCGTCACCACCGTCTCCTCGGTGCTGGCGACCGCGCAGGCCATCGATAACTACATCGAGCGCCCGGCGCTCGCCAACTGGATGGGCGAGATCGGCCGATCGGGTGACGTGCTCGAGACGGAGGTCACCAGCGAGGAGATGGTGGGAGTTACGCTCCGGGATATCGGGCCGGAGCTCCCCGGCGGTAGCCTGATCGCGCTCGTCGCTCGCGACGGTGAGACGCAGGTTCCGGACGCCGAGTTCACGCTTCAGCTCGGCGACCGCGTTACCCTCATCGGCGGCCGAGAGGACGTTCAGGAGGCGTGTCGTCAGTTCAACCCCGAGTAGTTGACGCCGCCCGCGCCCCGGCTGTCGTCCGTCCCGCTCCGTCGATAGGGACGCGTCGGCCGCCGTCCCCCTCGGCCCGCCCGGCGGATCGATCTCGCCCGTGTCGCGGCCGCAATTCCTGCCAGTTTATCATCCCGGATCGGAAACACCCGCGTAATGGTCGTCGGAGACATCTCGACCGGAACGGACGTCGCCGTCATCGGGGCCGGTCCCGGGGGCTACGTCGCCGCCATCCGCGCGGCACAGCTGGGGCTCGACACGACCCTCATCGAGCGGGACGCCTACGGGGGCGTCTGCCTCAACCACGGCTGCATCCCCTCGAAGGCGTTCATCCACGGCGCTGACGTCGCCCACGAGGCGGGCAACGCCGAGGAACTGGGAATCTACGCCGACCCGGCCGTCGACGTGGAGCGCATGCAGCGCTGGAAGAGCGGCGTCGTCGACCGTCTCACGGGCGGCGTCGAGAAGCTCTGCAAGGCCAACGGCGTCAACCTCGTCGAGGGGACCGCCACGTTCGCCAACGAGCACAAGGTCCGCGTCGCCCACGAGGGGGCCGGGCAGGGCAGCGAGTCCATCGAGTTCGAGCACGCCATCGTCGCCACCGGATCGCGGCCGATCCAGATCCCCGGCTTCGAGTTCGACGGCGAGCGCGTGCTCTCCTCGCGCGACGTGCTGGGAATGGAGTCGCTCCCGGACGGCCTCGTCGTCGTCGGCGCCGGCTACATCGGGATGGAGCTGTCGACGATGCTCGCCAAGCTCGGGGTCGACGTGACGGTCGTCGAGATGCTCGACGACGTCCTCCCCGGCTACGAGGAGGACGTCCGGCGGATCGTCCGCACGCGCGCCGAGGAGCTGGGCGTCGAATTCCACTTCGGCGAGGGCGCCGCCGGCTGGGAGGAGACCGCCGACGGCGGCGTCGCAGTCACGACCGAGACGGAGGACGGCGAGGAGGCCGAGTACCTCGCCGACCAGGTGCTCGTCGCCGTCGGGCGCTCGCCCGTCACGGACACGCTGGAGCTGGAGAGCGCCGGCCTCGAGCCGAACGAGGACGGCTTCATCGAGACGGACCACCAGGCGCGGACCGACGTGGACTCGATCTTCGCCGTCGGCGACGTGGCCGGCGAGCCGATGCTCGCGCACAAGGCCAGCAAGGAGGGGATCGTCGCCGCGGAAGTCGCCGCCGGCGAGCTCGCCGCGCTCGATCATCAGGCCGTGCCCGCCGCCGTCTTCACCGAGCCCGAGATCGCGACGGTCGGGCTGACCGAGGACGAGGCCGCCGAGGAGGGATTCGAGCCCGTCGTCGGCCAGATGCCGTTCAACGCCTCCGGGCGCGCGCTGACGACGACCCACACCGAGGGGTTCGTCCGGATCGTCGCCGACGAGGGGACCGGCTTCGTGCTCGGCGGACAGATCGTCGGGCCCGAGGCGTCCGAACTGATCGCCGAGCTCGCGCTCGCCGTCGAGATGGGTGCGACGCTCGAGGACGTGGCCGCGACGATCCACACCCACCCGACGCTCGCGGAGGCGACGATGGAGGCCGCCGAGAACGCGATGGGGCAAGCGATCCACACGCTGAATCGGTAACCGGAGGACCGTCCGGTCTCCGTCCGCCGCCCGCGTCGCCGCGATGTGATGCCCGCCCCGGGGCCTCGCATCACGCTTTTCACACGACGCGGAGTATCCCCACCATGGGCTTGTTCGACCGCGACACGGACATGAGCGACGACGATATCGACAGCGACAGCGACGCCGCTACCGACGACGGCCCGGCGTTCGAGCCGGTCCCCGGAACCGCCGAGCGCGACGACGCGAGCGCCGGCGAGGAGAGCGAGAACGGCGACGATGACCCGCTCTCGAAGCTCGTCGGCGCGCGGTTCCGCGACGACGACTTCAGCGGGACGCTCAAGCGCGCCGTCGACGTGGAGGCAGGGGTCGTGCTGTACGCCTACTCCAACAACGGCACGAACGCGGGCGGACTCACGGCGGTTCCCATCGACCAGACGCGCCTCCTCGACGACGACTGAGGCGGACCGCGCGCCGATCCTCCGGCCCTCCGCCCCCCGGCTGCCCTGCCGGGCGTTCCGACTCCCGTGTGCCTTTGTATCGTCGGCGTGTTTCGAATCGTAATGAGCGACGCGGAAGACGAACACGGTGACTTCGCGGAGATCCGCGAGTCCGTGGACGGCAACCCGATGTCCGGGTTGCTTCGATACTGCGTGCCGTACTGGCCTCGGCTGTCGGTGGGGCTGGTGGCGGCGATAACCACCCGACTCGCCCGGCTGCTCCCCTCGCTGCTCGTCGCGGCGGCGATCGACCGCGTCATCCTCGGGAGCGGCGAGCCGGGCCTGCTCGCACAGGCCGGGCTACTCCCCGGCGGTACCATCGCGGGGGAGGCCGCGCGGCTGGCGTTCCTCCAGCGGCTCGTCGTCATCGCCGCGCTGGCGTACCTGATCCGGTCGGTGACGCGGTTCGCCTCGCGGTACCTGTTCCAGTCGACCGCCCAGAAGGTGCAGCGCGACCTCCGCAACGACACGTACGACCACATGCAGCACCTCTCGCTGGGCTTCTTCGCCGACCATCAGACCGGCGCGATGATGTCCGTGCTGAACCAGGACGTGAACCGGCTGGAGCAGTTCCTCAACACGGAGATCCGACAGGGGATCCGCGTCGTCGCGACCGTCGGCGGCATCGCGGCGATCATGTACACCTACTCGCCGAAGCTCGCCCTAGTGGCGCTGGCGCCGGTGCCGATCATCGGGCTGGCGTCGGGTCGGTTCCTCACGTGGATCGAACCGAAGTACCGGGGCATCCGCGAGACGGTCTCGCGGCTCAACTCGCGGCTGGAGAACAACATCGGCGGCGCCCGCGTGATCAAGGCGTTCAACCGCCACGACTTCGAACTCGACCGCGTCGCCGCCCAGAGCGAGCGCTATCACGACGAGAAGGTCGAGGCGATCCGCGCCCGCCGGGCGTTCTTCTCGGGCCTCCGACTGCTCACCGGCGTCGTCTTCGTCGCCATCCTCTGGATCGCCGGCAGCGACATCATCCGCTACGGCCTCGGCAACACCGACCCCGCGACGCTCACCGCCGGGTCGGTCGCGTTGTTCTTCCTCCTGCTGCGTCGCCTCTACTCCCCGATGCGCCGCGTCGGCAAGACGGCGAACAAGTACCAACTCGCCAAATCCAGCGCGGAGCGCGTGTTCGGGCTGCTCGGGTACGATCCCGAAGTGACCTCGCCGGAGGACCCCTACGTCCCCGAATCGGTCGAGGGGCGGGTCACCTTCGACGAGGTGCGCTTCGGGTACACCGACGACGAGGAGGTCATCTCCGGGATCGATCTGGACGTGGAACCGGGCGAGACGGTCGGCCTCGCGGGCACCACGGGCGCCGGAAAGTCGACGCTGCTGAAGCTCATCCCCCGGTTCTACGATGTGGACTCGGGCGCCGTCGAGGTCGACGGCGTCGACGTGCGCGAGTACGACCTCACCGAACTCCGCGAGCACGTCGGCATCGTCGAGCAGAACCCCTACATGTTCTCGGGCACCGCCGCCGAGAACATCGGCTACGGCGACCTCTCGGCGCTGGGCGGCGGCGACCCAGAGGCGGACAGCCCCAGCGCCGACGACACCGCCGACGCCGACGACGGCCCGAGCGAGCGCATCGTCGAGGCCGCGAAGGCCGCGGAGGCTCACGAGTTCATCACGGATCTCCCGGACGGCTACGACACGCAGATCGGCGAGCGCGGCGTGAAGCTGTCGGGCGGCCAGCGCCAGCGCATCGCCATCGCGCGCGCCCTCCTGAACGACCCGGAGATCATCGTCCTCGACGAGGCGACCTCCGACGTCGACACCGAGACGGAGGAACTGATCCAGCGCAGCCTCCGGCGGCTCATCGCCGACCGGACGGCGTTCGTCATCGCCCACCGGCTGTCGACCATCCGCGACGCCGACCGCGTCGTCGTCATGGAGGACGGCCGGATCGTCGAGCAGGGTTCCCACGACGACCTCGTCGCCGCCGACGGCGACTACGCGGCCCTGTGGGCGCGACAGGCCGGCGAGGACGAGGAGACGGAGGCGTTGGCGGCGGCCGACGACTAGCGCGAGGTCGACCGAAGGGAGACCTCGGATCACGGCGGCGAGGTCTCCGTGCCGAGTCGCCCACCGACGAGGGAACACGAGCGACCAGCGGCTCCAGGTCGCACGCGCGCCCGCGCTCGCCCGAGGGTATTTCCGGCTCGCTCCCCTGTCTGTGTCCATGAGTACGAGACCCCCGGGCCCCCGCGGCGAACCGCTGCTCGGTAACGGCCGACGGTACGCCCGGGACCCCTTCTCGTTCATGACCGCCGTCGCGGACGCCTACGGCGACGTGATCCGCCTCGATCTGGGTCCGCGGGAGACGTACATGCTCACGAACCCCCGCGACGTCGAACGCGTGCTCGTCTCCGACTGGGCGGCGTTCGGCAAGCCGAACCTCGACGACGCCATCGACGACCTGCTCGGGGACGGTCTCCTCATGAGCGAGGGCGACCGCTGGCGACGCCAGCGCGACCTCGCCAACCCCGCCTTTCACGCGCGCCGTATCGCCGGTCTCGACGACGCGATCGTCGGACACACCGAGGACGCGCTGGCGGACTGGGCCGACGGCGATCAGATCGACGTGCAGCTCGAACTCGCGCGCCTCACCGTCCGCATCATCGTCACCGCGATGTTCGGGACGGACATCGACGAGGAGACCGTCCAGACGGTCCAGGAGAACCTCGAGCCGCTCGGGCAGCGCTTCGAGCCGAACCCGATGCGCGCGGTGATCCCCGGCTGGGCCCCGACGCGGGAGAACCGCGAGTTCCACGACGCCGTCGCGACGCTGGAGGGCGTCATCGACGACCTCGTCGCGCGCCGCCGCGGCACCGAGGAGACCGCGCCCGACCCCGCCGGCGACGCGGTCGACTCGCCGATGCCCATGGACCTCCTGTCGATCCTGCTTCGCGCGCACAACCGGGGCGAACAGACCGAGCAGGACCTGCGCGACGAGTTGATGACGATGCTGCTTGCGGGTCACGACACGACCGCACTCGCGCTCACATACACCTTCTACCTCCTCTCGAAACACCCCGACGCGAAGGCACGGTTCCAGCGCGAGGTCGACGGCCTCGACGGCGCTCCGACCGCGGAGGACGTGCGCGGCCTCGAGTTCACCGACCGCGTGCTCTCGGAGGCGATGCGGCTGTACCCGCCGGTCTACACGCTGTTCCGCGAGTCGAAGGTCGACACCCGGATCGCGGGCTACCGGATCCCCGAGGGGTCGCTTATCATGCTCCCGCAGTGGGTGGTCCACCGCTCCGACCGGTGGTACGACGACCCGCTCGCGTTCGACCCCGACCGCTGGGCTCCCGAGCGCGCCCGCGAGCGCCCGCGGTTCGCGTACTTCCCGTTCGGCGCCGGGCCGCGACACTGTATCGGCAAGCAGTTCTCGCTGCTGGAGGCGAAGCTCATCCTCGCGACCGTCGGGCGCGCGTTCGACTTCGGGTACGAGGGCCCCGAGTTGGACCTGCGCGGGTCGCTGACGATGCATCCCGACCACCCGATGCCGCTGCGGCTCTCGGAACGCTGACGGACGCGCCGTGCGCGACGGCGGCGGTCGGCGGTGGCCACGTTACGCCGACCGCCGTCGGTCGGGTCCTCCTCACCCTCGAAGCGGCACTCGCGCGGCGATCTCCTTGTACTCGCGCGTCCAGACGCCCAGCTCGTCGACCGTCCAGCGCACGTCGTCGAGGTCGCGCTCGCGCAGGCGCGCGACGGCGGCGTCCGGGTCGCCCGTTCCCTCCCATCCCCGCGCGAGCGTGACGTGCGGGACGTACTCCGCATCCTCCAGCCCCGAGACCGCGCCGAACTCCCGGACGAGCCGGTCGTGCACCGCCCGGAGCGGGTCGCTCCCGCCGACGCCGTCGGCACCGCCGCCGTCGTCGCTCCCGCCGACACCTGCGGGCACCGCCTCGACCGCGAGGTAGACGACCGGCGCGTCCCCCAGCGGGGGGTTCTCGAACGCGTCGACGCCGGTCACGCGGACCTCGAACGGCGCGACGCCCCGCAGGGCCGGTCGCAACCGCTCGCGGATCCGGTGAAGGTCGTCGAGATCGCGGCCGTCGAGACGCTTCACCACCAGCGTGTGTCGGTCGCGGATCGATGCGAACTCCGTGAGGTCGGGTTCCAACGAGGCGGCGAGTCGCTGGACCGCCCAGGGGACGGGGACGTTGACACTGTACACGTCGATCAGAGGTTGTCGGTCAGCCACAGCACGATGAGCACGACGATCACGACCCCGATGATCCCCTTCAGCGGCCCGGCGATCAGTCCGATCGCGAACCCGAGGACCCCGGTGACGATCTCGACGACGAGCCAGACGATCACGAGCAGCAACACGATCTTCAACAGATCCTCCACGTCCAGTGCCATACTCCCGGTAGGCTCGCCGCCGACGAAAACCGTTTTGGGCGCCCCGGCGGTGTGGGAGGATATGCGACGCCCCGCCGCGGCCATCGCGCTCGCGTTTCTCCTCGCCCTCGCCGGGATCGGCCCGGCGGTCGCGGCCGCGACGGCGTCAGACGCCGGTTTCGCTTCGGCCGCCGCTGCCCCGTCCGCCGCTACCCCCTCCGCCGCGCTCGACTCGCCAGCCGCGTCCCCGACCGACCTCGGCGCCGGGTTCGCCCAGACCGGCGACATCGCCGCCGACACCGTCGTCCTCCGGGCGGAGGTCGCTCCCGACGGGGACGCCCAGTGGCGCATCGCGTACCGCATCGAGTTGAGCGACGAGAACAGGACCGCGGCGTTCGAGAGCCTTCAGACGGACATTCGCGAGAACACGTCCGCGTACGTCGCCCGCTTCGAGGGGCGGATGGGAACGACCGTCGCGGCAGCCGAGAACGCCACCGGACGGGAGATGGTCGCCTCGAACTTCTCGGTGACCGCCCAGCGCAACCCCTTCCCGACGAGCACCGAGTACGGCGTCGTCGCCTACACGTTCACGTGGGAGGGGTTCGCCGCGACGCAGGGACAGCGCGTCGTCGCCGGCGACGCGTTAGCCGGCTTATACCTCGACTCGGGGACCGTCCTCACGATCGCGTGGCCCGAGGAGTACGACGTTCGCTCGGTGTCGCCGGCGGCCGACCAACGCTCGGAGACGGCCGTGACGTGGCGCGGGGAGCGAAACTTCGGCCCGGACCAGCCCGGTGTGGTGCTCGCCCCGGCGTCGGCGCTGCCGATCCGCCCCCTCTATCTCGCGGCCGCCGCAGTCGTGCTGTTGGGTATCGCCGGCGCCGTGCTCCTTCGTCGACGCGGCGACTTCCCGATCGGTGCCGGTGACGACCTCGGGCCGCTCGCGGGCGACGAGGACGCCGTGGTGGCCCCGGACAGCGCTGGGGAAGACGACCGGGATGCGGGCGGCTCGGACGACTCGGCGTCCGTCGAACGGGCTCACGACGACGGCGCCGAGGAGGTCGCCGACGACGAAGCCGCCGCGGGAGCCGCCGCAGACGCCACGACGCCACCGGATGAACTCCTCAGCCCCCACGAACGCGTGCTCCGCCTCGTAACGGACAACGGCGGGCGAATGAAGCAGGCGGACGTGACCGATGCGCTCGACTGGAGTGCCGCCCGGACCAGTCAGGTCGTCGGCGACCTGCGCGACGAGGGCGACATCGAGAGCTTCCGACTCGGGCGCGAGAACGTCCTCCGCATCCCGGAAGCCGACGACGAACCTCATCCCGGCGACACCGACCGCGGTGGCGACGAGTCGGGCGCCTGACTGCTCGGCCCCGTTCCCGCGGAACTCTCCGACTGCGGCGACTTAACGTCGCTTAAGCGGGGTAAATCCGGGACGAGCGAGTGGACGGTATTAGTGGGTGGACCCCGTTGCTGGAGATATGAGTCGGACGACCGTGCTCCTGATGGTCGCAATGCTCGTCGCCGCGGGGGTTCCCGCGACGGCCGCGTTCGCGCAGGAGTCGTCGGGAGAGCAGCCGGGAGCGACGTTCGCCGGCGTCGTGGGGGTACAGGGAGCGGAGGTCGAGGGCGAGGTCGCCCAGCGATCGCTCGATCAGCGCCTCGCTGCCGCGGGGTCGAACACCTCGAAGGCCTCCGTCGTCGCCGCCGAGACTGAGGACGTCCGCCAACAGCTCTCGGAGCTTCGCGAGCGCCGCGAGACGCTGGACCAGCGGTACGAGTCCGGCGAGATCACTCGCGGTGAGTACCGCTCCAAACTCGCGCGCATCGGCGCTCAGATCCGAACGCTCGAACGTCGCCTGAACGCCACCGCCGCGGTCGCCGAGGGGCTCCCCGAGGAGACGCTGCGTGAGCGCGGCGTGAACGCCTCCGCGATCGATGAGCTGCGCCGGAACGCCTCGGAGATGGGCGGCGGCGAGGTCGCGGAGGCGGCCCGCGGGATCGGCGGCCCCGACACCGGGAAAGGGCTCACCGGCGATCCGGGCCCGCCTGAGAACGCCGGGCCGCCTGAGGATGCCGGTCCGACCGAGGACGCTGGACCGCCGGAGAACTCTGGTAACGGAAACAGCGGTCCGCCCGAGGACGCCGGGCTAGGCGGCGATGACGACGACAAGAACGATCGCGGCGAGGGTGCCGCCGGCCCACCTGACGACGACCGCGGGAACGCGAACCGAAGCGACGATGCGGGTGAAAACGGCGCGGCCGACGGTAACGGGGCAGAGGACCGCGGCAACGGGAACGGAACGACGAATGCCGGCGAGGGCGCCGAGAACCGGACCGGCGACCAGGGCCCACCGGCTACCCCGGGTGACACGGGCGATTCCGACGGGGACCGCGGGACCGCGACCAACGCCGGCGACGGCGCGAACGGTTCGGAGAACGCCGGCGACGGCGCGAACGGTTCGGAGAACGCCGGCGACGGCGCGAACGGGACGGACCCCGGCGACGACGAGCGGCGGGGGAACGGCAACGGACCCCCCGACGACGGCACCGTCACCTCGACTGAGACCTCCGGGGACGATAGCGACGACCGCCGCGTCGACGGCGGGCGGTACCTCGCACCCCGCTGAGGTCGCGCACCCCGCATCGATCCCTTCTCCGACCCTCGGTATTGCTCCGTTCTCCGACTGTCGGTATCGGTTCCCTCTCCGACCGCCGGCCTCGACCCGCGACCGTTCGGTCCCGCGAAACCTGTAAGTAGCGTGTCGTCCAACTCGCTTGCATGAACGACGCCGGCGGTCGGTTCTTTCGGACGCTGGGTCGCATGAGCGCCGGCGAGGTCGGTCTTCCGGACCTGCTCCCCGACGACGGTCGGTTCCAGATAGGCCTCGGCGTCGCGCTCGCTCTTCTCGCGTGGATCCTCCTCCCGATGATGTACGCCGTCGTGGGGACGGTGCTCGTTCTCGCGCTGGTCACGCTGCTCTCGGCTGTCGAGATCGTGCAGGCCTACGAGCAGCGCGCGCTCACCGTGCTCGGCTCCTATCGCGGGCTCCTCGACCCCGGGATCCACCTGATCCCCCCGTTCGTCTCCCGGACCTACCGGTTCGACAGGCGCGTCCAGACGATCGACGTGCCGACCCAGGAGGCGATCACCCGCGACAACTCGCCGGTCACCGCCGACGCGGTCGTGTACGTGCGCGTCGTCGACGCCAAGCGGTCGTTCCTCAACGTGGAGAACTACCGCCGGGCGACCGCGCTGCTCGCGCAGACCTCCCTCCGGGCGGTCATCGGCGACATGGAACTCGACGAGACGCTCTCGCGGCGCGACGAGATCAACCGCCGCATCCGGACGAGCCTGCAGGGGCCGACCGACGACTGGGGCGTCGACGTCGAGATGGTCGAGGTGAAGGAAGTGCTCCCAACCCGGGGCGTCGTCGACGCCATGGAGGAGCAGACATCCGCCGAGCGCCGCCGCCGCGCCATGATCCTGGAAGCGCAGGGCGAGCGCCGCGCCGCCGTCGAGTCGGCCGAGGGCGAGCGCACGGCGAACGTCCTCTCGGCGCAAGGCGAGAAGGTCGCCTCGGTGCTGGAGGCGCAGGGCGACGCCATCTCCACCGTCCTCCGTGCCCGGTCGGCGGAGTCGATGGGCGAGCGCGCCATCGTCGACAAGGGGATGGAGACGCTGGCGTCCATCGGACAGGGCGAGTCCACCACCTTCGTCATCCCGCAGGAGCTGACGAGCCTGCTGGGCCGCTACGGCGAACAGCTCTCGGGGTCGGACGTGCAGGACTCGGCGGCGCTCGACTCGCTTGAGTTCGACGACGACGAGCGGGAGCTGCTCGGGTTGGACTCCGTCGCCGAGATGCTCGAACCGGAAGCGGACGACGGCGCGGAGGCGGCGCCGGAGTGGGAGTCGACCTACGAGGCGGAGTGACCCGGTCGGGAGGCCGCCCGGGCATGCCGTCCCCGCGGCGGCGACCTCGGTCCGCCAGTCGCGCCGCTTAACCGGCTCTGTCGACAACTGCGGGGCAATGAGTGAGACACGCGACACGCGGGACTTCTGCCCGCGCTGCGGCGACTCGGTTCCGGAGCGCGAGGAGCCGCTCCCGGGCGAGCCGCGCGAGCGCGACCGCGTGCTCTGTGACGCCTGTTACTTCGAGGACTTCGAGCTGGTCGACGCGCCCGACCGCGTCGAGGTGACCGTCTGCTCGCACTGCGGGGCGGTCCACCGCGGCAACCGCTGGGTCGACGTCGGCGCGCGCGACTACACCGACGTGGCCGTCGACGAGGTGTCGGAGGCGCTGGCGGTCCATCTGAAGGCCGAGCAGATCCAGTGGGGCGTCGAGCCCGAGCAGGTCGATCGGAACACGATCCGGATGCACTGCACGTTCGCGGGGGTCGTCCGCGGCACCCACGTCGAGGAGGAGGTCGTCGTCCCGGTGAAGATCAGCCGCGGCACCTGCGACCGCTGCGGGCGCATCTCCGGGGGCAGCTACGCCGCCGAGGTCCAGATCCGCGGCCGCGACCGCGTTCCGGACCCCGAGGAACAGTCGACGGCCGTCGAGATCGCCGAGTCGCTCGTCGCCGAACGCGAGGCCGACGGCGACCGCGAGTCGTTCGTCACCGAGGTGATCGACCAGCCCGAGGGCAAGGACGTGAAGCTCTCGACGAACAAGCTCGGGAAGGCCGTCGCGACCCAGATCACCGAGGAGTTGGGCGGGAGCTACTCGGAGGCGCCGACGCTCGTCACCGAGGACGGCGACGGCAACGAGGTGTACCGCGTCACCTTCGCGGTCCGCCTCCCGAAGTTCCGTCCGGGCGACGTGATCGACCCCGACGACGGCGAGGGACCGGTGCTCGTGCGCTCGGTCCAGGGGAACCTCAAGGGCGTGCGCATGGCGACGGGCGAGCCGTACGAGGCGCGCTTCGAGGAGGGCGAGACGCCCGACGCCGAGACGGTCGGACACGTCGACGACGCCGTCGAGACGACCGTCGTGGCCGTCGAGGACGACAACGCGGTACAGGTGCTCGACCCGGAGACGTACGAGGCGGTAACGGTCGCCCGGCCCCCGAGCGTCGACGAGGGAGCCGCGACCGTCGAGGCGGTGAAGACCGACGCGGGGCTGTACGTCGTGCCGTCGGAGTCGAACGCGGCGGAATAGCGAACCGAGTTCTCAGTCGGCGTCGACGTGGGAGGGGCCGCTCGGACCGGCGACCGGGCTGCCAGTCGGGATGCCGCGTTTCACGCACAGCTCGTCGAAGCGATCGAGGTCGACGCCCGCCTTGCGGGCGGCCTGCGTTCGGGTGAGCGTTCCGGCCTTGAACAGCGTCAGGGCGGTGTCGACACCGTGGATCGTCATGGCTTCCGCTACTCCAAGGGAATACATAATCCTTCGTGAGATAATATATCATAATATCCTCGGCGACCTGCAGCTTTCCGACTACGTAGTATAAGGACGTACTCATGATCCGCCGGCTCTGGAAGGGAAACTACTCTCCCCACACGTCCGACAGCGGGTGGTCCGCCATCGGGTCGTCGTCGCCGTCGCCGCCGTCGTCACCGCCGGCGTCGCCTCCCTTGGTTCCCGACGTCCTCGTCGAGCCGGATCGCGAGGCGCTGGACCGACGTGACCCGCCGGACCCGCCGCTGAAACCCTTCGACGTGCTCGATCCGCCGCCGGTTCGGTTCGGCCCGCCGGCCGCGCTCGATCGGCCGCGACCCACGCCGTGTCCCGCCCCGGAACTCGGTCCGGGGTCGGCGTCCGTTCCGGCCATCGCGGCGTCGGGGTCGAACTCGGGCAGGTCGGGGGTCGACATCCGGTCGATCTGGTCGCGGAACCACGGCGGCGTGTCGGCCTCGGCGCGCTCGAAGAGGTCCAGGAGGCTCGAATCCGCGAGGTAGGTCGCGCCGTGGTCGTCGGGCGCGCGGACGACCCGGCCGCACGCCTGGATAACGGTGCGGAGCGCGGCGCGGTGGTACCACGGCCACTGGCCGTCCTCCAGTCTGGCGGCGACGCGGGAGTCGCCGGTATTGAGGTACGGCGCCTTACACAGCACCTGCCAGCGACACAGGTCGTCCTTCAGGTCCAGCGCCTCCTCCATCTTCACCGAGACGAAGACTTCGGGGTCGTCGCTGGCCTTCCACGCCTCCAGTTGCGCGTCGCGGTCGTCGCTGTCGTGGCGGCGGACGCGCGCGCCGACGCCGAACTGGTCGAACCGCTCGGCGAGCTGCCGCGCGATGGCGTAGCTGTGGGCGTGGATCAGCCCCTTCTCGTCGGGGTGGCGCGCCATCAGCCGCAGGCACAGCCGCGCGACCTTCGGGAGCGTCTCCTCGCGGTGCTCGTACGTCATCTTCCCCTGCGTGGTGTCGAACAGCGGCCGGTTCTCGACGGGGAAGGTGTGCTCCACGTCCACGAGCGCGACGTTCTCGGGGTCGAGCCCGACGCCGCGACAGAACGACTCCTTGCTGAGAATGGTCGCCGAGAGCAGGGCGAAGCGGTTGCCGCGGTCCCAGACGGTGTGTTTGAGGTACTTCTCGGGGTCCAGCGGCTTGATCGTCAGCGCTCCGCCCTCGCCGTCGGGCTGGTCGACGACCCACGTCGTCGCCGACTGCGTGTCGCGGTAGTCCTCGAGGAACCACTTCAGATCCGAGAGTACCTCCTGGAGGCGGTCGCGCCGCGCGGCCTCCTCGGGGCTCAGGTCGCCCCGGCGGAGCAGTTCGTCCTTCTCGTCCGAGCAGACGCCGAGCAGGGCCTTCGCGAACCGAGCGGTGCGTTCGAGCGGGCCGACCTCGTCGTTGTGCACGTCCGGTACCCCCACGTCGTCCCAGACGGGGACGGTCTCGGGCGACAGTTCGATCGTCGCGTACATCTCCGCCCACTCCGCGAGGCCGTGGGCCTCGTCGACGACGACCACGTCGCGTTTCCGGAACACGTCCGAGCCGGCCGTCTGCATGAAGTACGCCAGCGTCATCGCGGCGATGGGACGGTTCGAGGCGATCGCGCGGTCCGAGTAGTACGGACAGCGGTGCTGCACCGAGCAGTCGTAGCCGCGCTGGCGGGCACACGGGGCGCGGTTGACCGGCGTGTCCTCCTCGCCGGGGAGGATACAGGTGTAGTTGGACTTCCCCCGGATCACGTTCAGGTCGTCGAGCAGGTCGTCCTCGGCCACGTCGTCGAGCTGGGACACCTGCGGCGTCGTGTAGTACGCGCCCGTCGCCTCCGAGGGACTCGCCTCCTCGACGCTCCGCGCGGCGCCCGCGATGGACCGCGCGAGCAGCGACTTCCCGCTGCCGGTCGGGGCGCGCACGAGAACGACGCGGTTGCCGGCGGCGAACGCGTCCGCGATGTCCGACAGCGCCCGCTCTTGGGCGCCGCGGAAGGAGGGCGCGGGGAACTCGGAGGCGATCCGGTCGGGGTCCACGGTCGTCAGACCGAATCGGCGGCCGGCGGGTAAGCGTGTCGGATGGTGGCACCGTGGCGATCCGGTGGCGATCGCGATCCGGGTGGCGCGCGGGCGCGGACGGTCACTCGTCGTCCTTCGGGAGCGCCTCGACGTGCGCTCGCGTGACCTCCTCGTCGTCGGGGAGGGATTCGATACAGTCGTAACACAGGAAGTGCTCGGAGCCGTCCGCCAACTCCAGCGTCAGGCCGTCGGTACTCCCGGTCTCGAACGACCAGAGGTCCCCGATCCCCCCGCCGAGACGGACGCGCCGGTCGCAGCCGTCACAGCGCTGTTTGCTCATGGCACCGCTCGGGACGGCGCGGCCATAAGCCCGCGGCCAGCCGACCGGGGACAGCTTCTTGCTCGGAGACTGTGTCACCTAGCGTTGACATGGAGGTGAACTGCGAGGGCTGCGCCGGCTGCTGTCTCGACTGGCGGCCGCTCGGGGCGCCCGACGACCGCGAGCGCGAGGGTCGCTACCGCGCGCTCGACGACGCGTACCACCTCGTTCCGCTCTCGCGCGACGAGATCCGCGGATTCGTCGATTCGGGGCTCGGCGACGCGCTCGTCCCGCGGCTGTTCGCGGCCGAGGGCGACCGGGCGGCGACGATCAACGGACACGAGGTCGCCGCGATCGGCGGTCGCCCCGCCTTTCTCGTCGGCATCCGCAAGGTCCCGAAGGCCGTCGCCCCGTTCGACGGTGAGCGCGTCTGGCTCGACACGTGCGCCTTCCTCGATCCTGACTCCCTGAAGTGCCGGATCCACGGCACCGACCGCTATCCGGATCGCTGCCGAACGTACCCCGGGCACAACCTCGAACTCGACGCCCGGACCGAGTGTGAACGCGTCGAACGCGTCCACGGCGACCCGGGCGATCGCCTCGTCGACGACGCGGTTCCCGAGGAGCTCCCGCCGCCGCCGCTGGGTCGAGGGGCCCTCGGCTCGACGGTGTTTCTCCACCACGACCCCGACGCGCTCGCCGACTCGGGCGGGGTCGGTCGACTCGTCGACGGCGCGGCGACGCCTGCCGACCGTGCGACGTTCGTCGCCGCCGCCGCGGCGTCGGCGCCGGGAACGGCCGCGGTGAACGGCGAGCGCTACGAGCGCGCCCGCGACCGGGTGCTCGCGGCGGACTCCTGGGTCGGCGCCGCAGCCGGGGAGTGGAAGGCCGCCGCGGCCGCCCCCGGCGACCGCGTCGTCGACGCGCCCGACGCCGACCGCGTGGAGGTCGACCGCGGTGCGCCCGCGACGGCCGACTGGAGGTCGTGATCGCGGTGGGACCAACCGTTATCGGGGTTCGCCGAGAGGGGACCGTATGCGCGTGCTCGTGACCGGCGCGACCGGATTCGTCGGGGGCCGCCTCGTTCCGGCGCTGCGATCGGCCGGCCACGAGGTGGTCGTCCTCGTCCGCGACGCCGAACGGTATGCGGAATCGATCGACGCTCCCGCGTCCGACGTCCGGGTCCTCGAAGGCGATCTCCTCGCCCCGGACGACGTCCGCCTCGTCACGGGTCCGGGGGAGACGACCGCCCAGCCGCTGGGGCGGTGGCTCGCCGCCCTCGACTGCGAGGCGGCGTACTACCTCGTGCACTCGATGGGCGAGAGCGACGACTTCGTCGAGACGGACCGCCGCGCGGCCGAGGCGTTCCGCGACGCCGCCGACGAGGGCGGCCTCGATCGGGTGATCTATCTCGGGGGGCTCGGAGACGGGGACGAGGAGGTCCTCTCCGAACACCTCCGGTCGCGCCGCGAGGTCGGCCGGGTTCTCGGCGACGGCGACTACGACCTCACGACGCTTCGGGCGGCGGTGATCGTCGGGGACGGCTCCGCGAGCTTCGAGATAATCCGCCAGCTCGCCGCCCGGCTCCCCGTGATGGTCACCCCCCGGTGGGTTCGAACCGAATGTCAGCCGATCTTCGTCGACGACGTGATCGCGTACCTGGTCGGCGTGCTCGACACCCCGGCGACCGCCGGCGGGACCTACGACGTCGGGGGACCGGACGTGCTCACCTACGAGCAGATGCTCCGTCGCACCCGATCGGCACTGGGCGGGCGGCTGCTCGTGATCCCGGTCCCGGTGCTCTCGCCCCGGCTCTCCTCGCGATGGGTCGATCTGGTGACCGACGTGCCCAGGGGTGTGGTCGATCCGCTCGTCGACGGCCTGCGGACGCCGGTCGTCGCCGCCGACGAACCGATCCGCGAGCTGGTCCCCGTCGATCTCACTCCGTTCGACGAGGCGCTCCGCGTCTCGCTCGACCGGCGGGCCGACCGGATCGACCCGCCGA